>OLUV01000142.1_pt1 | contig 1045 bp, 1 predicted proteins | sample 1643951 | NCBI WGS metagenome assembly OLUV01 (sample SAMEA3136728, study PRJEB25190) | human gut metagenome | reverse complement strand
TTTACGGTTCGATTCTACTATTACAAATTCAGTTCATTTTTCGATCTCATCCTGACTCGGCCATTTCACTACCTTGCTGAAAGTGCACCATACTAAGGTGCACTATGCATAGTGGAATTGCACGGTACCAAGGGGCACGTTTCATTGCAAATGGTCGAAATACAAAATATCGAGGTTGACAATGAATATTAATAGTGCACTGTAACACGGTACAACTTGCATGGTGCATAATGGAAGTGCAACGTACTTATGCAAATTGTGCATAAAGCATAATTAAAGTGAACCATACCATAGTGCACGGTGCATTGTGAATTGTGCAATTGCATCATTCTAATGTGCATGGTGCATAATGGAAGTGCAACATACTAAGGTGAAAAGTACAAGGTGGATGGTGGGAGTCTCAATAGTGATATCGATTGAAATCTTAAAGTCCTATGGTTTTACAATTTTAGTGGTGTTGAACGATTATGATTCCACTCAAAATCGGTGTTTAGTGAAATCAGCAAAAAATTGCCCATTTGTCATTTTCTTTCATTAATTTGGCATAGAATAAAAAAAATCTAGGTATTATTAGTAATTTATTGATAGATTTTTCTTATTTGAGTAATAAGTGAAAATTAAAATAATAACAATCATATAAAACTAATTTCTTTTCTTCTTTGAGATTATTATTATAAAAAATCGTGAAATCATGCAAATTTATGATTTGATTCTACAATTACAATTTCAGTTCATCTTTCGATCTCATCCTTACTCGGCAAAGTCACTACCTTTATGGGAGCGCACCATAACATGGGGCCCTGTGCATAGTGGAATTGCACTATACCAAGGTGCACGGTGCATTTCGTGTGGTGGAAATACAAATTACCGAGGTTAACTATGAATAATGAAAGTACACTATAACAACGTGGAACGTGCATGGTGCATAGTTGAAGTGCACCGAACGTAGGCGAAGTGTGCATAGTGCATAATAAAAGTGAACCTGCCATAGTGCACGATGCATTGTGATTTGTAAAACTACATCATTCTAAAATGCATGATGCAT
>OLUV01000092.1_pt1 | contig 1305 bp, 1 predicted proteins | sample 1643951 | NCBI WGS metagenome assembly OLUV01 (sample SAMEA3136728, study PRJEB25190) | human gut metagenome | reverse complement strand
AATTATAGAGCAGTATCTATAACAACAAAAAGAGCTATCAGACTGAACCGACCCCCAAAAGTTAGACCAAAAATCTAACTATTGGGAGGTCGGTTTTTTCATGGCAAAATATAGTTTTGAATTTAAAATGGAGGTTGTGCAGGCATATCTAAATGCTGAAGGTGGGTATAGATATTTAGCAAGTAAATATAACATTCCTGCAAAGAGGAGAATTGAAGAATGGGTACACGCATACAGAGAATTTGGTGAAGAAGGGTTAATGCGTTCGAGACAAAATAAGAAATATACTTTTCAATTTAAGCTTTCTATGGTAGAATTGTATCTATCAAGTGAGGTCTCATATCAGGAATTAGCACTATCACAAGGAATTAGTAATCCATCATTGATTGTAAAATGGGTCAATGATTTCAGAATTGCCGAACCTGATGCTTTGAGACCTAAAAAGAAAGGTCGTAAGAAAACATTGGATATAAGAGAATGTAAAAAGCCTTCTAAATATGACGGAGAAAAACCCGTGGATACAAGTGCCGAGCATGTCAAAGAACTTGAAGACGAACTACTTAAACTTAGAATAGAAAATGCATATTTAAAAGAATTGAGGAGACTGCGTTTAGAGGAGGAAACTCTTCTGAAAAAACAGCGAGAATTGTCCACAGTCTCCGAGGACAGTTCAAATTAAAAGACATTCTCGCAGTAGTCGGTTTTCCAAAGGCAACATATATGTATTGGCAAAAACGATTTGACAGAGAAAATCCTGATAAACAGTTGGAGGATGAAATCACTAAAATCCATATAGAAAACAAGGATTACGGTTACAGACGGGTATATAGAGAATTACGAAACAGAAAGATTTTTGTGAATAAAAAGAAAGTTCAAAGAATCATGCAAAAATTATGTTTCCAGGTCACATCATTTACTCGAAAAAGTCGCAGATATAATTCGTACAAAGGCAATGTTGGTAAAATAGCACCAAACAGAATTAACAGGCGATTTAATACATCTGTACCGCATCAAAAGATAACTACTGACACGACCGAATTTAAGTATTATGAGATTGACAACAAAGGCAGAATGGTAATTAAGAAATTGTATTTAGACCCATTTCTTGATATGTTTAATGGTGAAGTGTTAAGCTATGGTATAAGCAAAACTCCATCAGCGGCAAGTGTTTTATCGGCACAGAAACAAGCAATAGAAATAACATCTGATTGCCCATACAGAAGAACATTCCATTCAGACAGAGGTTGGGCATATCAAATGGGTGCATATTCCTCTGTTCTTAAAGAAAACAAAATATTTCAAAGT
>OLUV01000026.1_pt1 | contig 2297 bp, 2 predicted proteins | sample 1643951 | NCBI WGS metagenome assembly OLUV01 (sample SAMEA3136728, study PRJEB25190) | human gut metagenome | reverse complement strand
GGCTTTAATCCCTGTAAAATTTTTTTACAGGGTAAAATTTTTTTACAGGGGGTGTAAAATTTTTTTACAGGGGGTGTAAAATTTTTTTACAGGGTTCCCCCGGACGGTCAGCCTAAAAGATGAAGCCGAGAAAATTTTTTCAAACCCCCGCGCGCGCTTTCGGAAGATTGATTTTTTTTAAAAATCAACTTCCTCAGGGTCTGAAAAAAGTTGTCTCGGCTTTTGGCTGTTCAAATTTCTTGGCTGTATTCATAGTTTTTTGACCTGTTGACGCTAGGCAGGACGACCCGCCGCCCCATTGGGTTCCCGTCGCTCCTGCCTTTTACGCTGACTTCTGAACGCCTGCGGCAGTAATCAAGGAAAAGGGCTGGCTTCAACTCTTTAATACTTTTATAATCTGTTTAACCTTGCCCGGCTGTTTTAGAATTTCGGCAATCTGTTCTTGCTTGCTTGGTTCTGCAGGTAACTGTTCCTGCAGTCTGTCTTTTTCTGCCTGTAGGCGTTGCAGTTTGATTTCTTCGGGCATCCACTTCCGGGCGGTTGGTCTGCTGACTCCCAGTTCTTTCGCACATTTTGACACACTGCCGCCCGGGTTTGCATTATACCAGGCTTCAACCTGCTTCTGCTGTGTGGGTGCTCCATTTCGGTTAATATGTGGGCTGTTGCTTGTAAATTTTGCCATCGTGTTCACCTCCTTGTCTGTCGTTTTTCTCATTATATCACGCCGCCGCCCCCTTGTCCAGTTATTTTCCAGTTATTTTCCACGTAAAAAAACTGAAAATAACAGAAAACACGCCCCCGGCGGCGGCTCAGTGGCATAATTCTACCCTGGAGCGGCAAAAAGCCCTGGAAATGTGAAATTCTTGAAGTGAAACTGCCAGAATCTCCTTGACCACCGCCGCAGGCTCTCAGACAGCAAAAAAGACACCTGCCGGGAACCCATGGGGGCTTTTTGTGGGGCAGGTGTCTTGCGTCCGTTGTTAATGTCTTTCGGCTTATTGGAATATTTTACCGGGTAAAATCATTGTTCCATCGTTCTGATAGTTCCCAAGCCCTGTTTTGCTGTGCTTCGGTCAAATATTCTTGAAGTTCCTGCAGGTCTTTTGTTATTTGGCTCATATTTCCCTTAATCGTCTCAAATTCGGCTTTTTCTTCTTGCAGGGTATAATCTAAAGCCCTCAGTTCTTTTTGCCTGCTAATCTTGGATGCAGACAGCATTTTTAGGCTGTTATGCTGTTCAACTCTTTCTTTCTGCAGTTGTTCAACCTGCTTCTGCAGTTCTGCTGCTGTTTTCTTGGATTCTTGGGCGCGTATTCGCGCGCTTTCTTCGCTGTGTTCAATCGCTTCAAGATGTTCTTGCTCTCTTGCGATTTTCTGCCTAATTTCGCGCAATTCGTGCTCCTGCGCGCTGATATGCGTTTTCTTCTCCTGTCCGTCCATATGGATGCCGCGCTCCAGTCCGTAACCTCTTCCAACCTGCTCGAAAAACTGGTCTTGCGTCTTACTCATCTTTGCTTTGTTGCCTATTACGTCACGCGCGGAAAGCCTGCCGTCTTTAGTCAGTGGCACTGATATGATATGCAGGTGCGGCGTTGTCTCGTCATAGTGTACGACTGCAGAAATAATATGCCCGAAATGGCTTTCGTGGAATTTTAAGCAGTCCCGGAAAAATTTGTCGTTTTCTGCGTTGTTTCTGCCTGTAAAAAAATCCTGACTTGCTGTGTATATAGTATCCAGAGCCAAAACCGAGTTGCTCCGGGTTTTTGCTCCTGCTGCCTTGATTTCATTGTTTATATCCTGCAGCCAATCATTACTCTCTTTCAGTGTTACATTGAAAATATCCATACCGGGGCTGACCTTGTTGTTGTATTCTGTGGCGGTTCGCGTGTTTTCTTTCTGTATGCCTCCCAAATCTGTCCGCTTCCGCTTTTCTGTTCTCATTATGCAAAACATAGTATGTTCCTCCGTTTTTATTTTTAATATGCGGAGTATGTCGAAAGATAAAAATTGTCTAACTCACTAGACAAACTGCGTTTGTCTGTGAGCCCTGCCGGGGGCTAATATACCTGTGCATTTTTAAATTTTAGAAATAAAAAAAGCCCTGTATTTCAAGGGCTTTTCGGTTATGTCAATCTTCTCTCCAGATTCCTCTTTTTTTAGCCAGAGCAACAAATTGTTGCCAGCTCGCTTCTTTTTCTTCTGGTGTACTTGTGTCCTCTGGTATGCCATCTGGAAAGAGTGCCTTTTCCATTTCTTCGGCTTCCCAGATAAATTCGGCTTTCAGCCAGTTATCAAAT
>OLUV01000022.1_pt1 | contig 2458 bp, 2 predicted proteins | sample 1643951 | NCBI WGS metagenome assembly OLUV01 (sample SAMEA3136728, study PRJEB25190) | human gut metagenome | reverse complement strand
AAGCCATAAAAATGCACCGATCCATATTGAGCTTTTTCACTTTGACTTTGAAGCAATGACCTTTTATGTGGGAGATTCAAAAGTGGAATTGAGTAAAACAGAACAAAAATTACTGCGTCTGCTTGTTGAAAATCGTGGTCGAACGATGACCCGTGGAGACCTTGTCGACCGGATTTGGACAGATGGCGCAGAATATGTGGATGAAAATGCTTTGTCTGTTACGATCAAGCGTCTGAGGGATAAGCTTGGTGCACAGAAATACATTAAAACCGTCTATGGAATCGGTTATAGCTGGGTGACAAAAGATGAATAAAACCGGCATTGTGATCATACTGCTGTGTTTTCTGGCGGCGGTAACTGTTGTGTTATGGGAGCGGAGAAAGGCCAGAAAAACGATGGAAAAAATCGAAAGGATGCTGGACGCTGCCATGACCGGCTCCTTTTCTGAAACCAATTTTGATGAAAGCCAGCTGTCTGCATTGGAAACGAAGTTTGCGCACTATCTTTCCGCCGCAGAAGCATCTTCTCGAAATGTAGCGCAGGAAAAAGACAAAATCAAAACCTTGATTGCGGACATCTCCCACCAGACGAAAACGCCGATTGCAAACCTGCTGTTATACAGCGAGCTTTTGATGGAGGAAACTCTGCCTGCATCGGCGAAGGCAAATGTGGAGGCGCTGTACAAACAATCGGAAAAGCTGCGATTTCTGATCGATTCTCTCGTAAAGCTTTCCAGACTGGAAAACGGGATCATTTCACTCTCCCCCCAGCCGACAGCGCTGCAGCCGCTGCTTGAAAGTGTGGTAGAACAATATACTGCCAAGGCTTCTGAAAAAGGATTGTCTTTGCAAATGCAGGATACAGATGCTTTTGCTGTATTCGACTTCAAATGGACAGCGGAAGCGCTGGCTAATATCGTAGACAACGCCATCAAATATACAGAGCATGGCACCATTACTATTTCTGCCGTAAGCTATGAAATGTTTGCAAGGATCGATATATCGGATACCGGTTCAGGCATCCCGGAAAGTGAGCAAACGAAGATATTTGCTCGCTTTTACCGCTCAAATAGTGTGCAGAAACAAGAAGGGGTCGGCATCGGCTTATACCTTGCCCGACAGATCATATCCGGCGAGGGCGGTTATATCAAGGTTGCTTCCGTTCCGGGAAAAGGAAGTACGTTTTCCATATTTCTGCCGAAATAACAACAATTCTATCAAAACTGTTAGATTTCATTTTCCGCCGGAAAGAATGTGGAAAGATTCCTATGCGATAATCTGTATGTATCAAAGGATCATTTCCTTTCATACATACAGATTTTTTCATGGAGGTACTCATTTATGGAAGTTTTACAGGCAAAAAATCTGAAAAAGATTTATGGCTCCGGCAATAACGCAGTTCATGCGTTGGATGGAGTTGATTTAAGTGTAAAGAAGGGCGAATTTGTTGCAATTGTCGGCACATCCGGCTCCGGCAAATCCACGCTGCTGCACATGCTGGGCGGGCTGGATCGCCCTACAAGCGGCACGGTCATGGTGGACGGACAGGATATTTTCTCCCTGAAGGAGGAAGCGCTGACCATCTTCCGCCGCAGGAAAATCGGCTTTGTGTTCCAAGCATATAATCTTGTTCCGGTGCTGAATGTGTATGAAAATATCGTTCTACCCATTGAGCTGGACGGTGGCAAGGTCAACAAGGATTTCGTACAGCAGATTGTACAGACACTTGGGCTGGATGATCGTCTGGATGCGCTGCCCAATCAGCTCTCAGGCGGTCAACAGCAGCGGGTAGCCATTGCCCGTGCGCTGGCGGCAGCACCCGCTATCATTCTGGCAGATGAACCCACCGGCAATCTGGATTCCAAAACCAGCCAGGATGTATTGAGCCTTTTGAAAGTCACCAGTCAAAAGTTCGCCCAGACAATCGTAATGATCACTCACAACGAAGAAACTGCGCAGATGGCAGACCGCATTATCCGTATCGAAGATGGTCGGATCGTCTCCCAGAACTAACGGGAGGTGGCTACGATGAATGTCAAAAACAGAAAATGTATTCGAAAGCTCAGCTTAAAATCTCTTTATCTCTGTTGCGGGAGATATCCGGTTTTACGGACTTCTGAAAACCATTGGCACAACGCCCCGGCAGCTCAAACGCATCATTCGCCAGCAGGCACTTCTGCTTTGTCTGATCGGCATTCCGGCAGGGCTGCTGCTCGGCTACGGCATCGGCGCTGTTCTGGTACCTGTTGTCTTGCGCTCCACCCGGTTGGATGCAGGCATCACCACCATCAGCACATCGCCTGTGATCTTCCTTGGTTCTATGCTGTTCGCCTTGTTGACGGTGCTCTTGTCCTGTTCCAAGCCCGGAAAAATGGCAGCCAAGGTTTCTCCGGTGGAGGCTACCAAATATACAGATGCGAGGCAGACCAAGAAAAAACAGCGCAGCACCCGGGGAGCCA
>OLUV01000019.1_pt1 | contig 3033 bp, 3 predicted proteins | sample 1643951 | NCBI WGS metagenome assembly OLUV01 (sample SAMEA3136728, study PRJEB25190) | human gut metagenome | reverse complement strand
CTTGGGACCTACTACAGCCCCAGGATGCGATGAGCCGACATCGAGGTGCCAAACCTCCCCGTCGATGTGGACTCTTGGGGGAGATCAGCCTGTTATCCCCAGGGTAACTTTTATCCGTTGAGCGATGGCATTTCCACTCACATACCACCGGATCACTAACTCCGACTTTCGTCTCTGCTCGACCCGTCAGTCTCGCAGTCAGGCTCGTTTATGCGTTTGCACTCATTCATCTGGTTTCCGTCCAGATCGAACGAACCTTTGAACGCCTCCGCTACTTTTTAGGAGGCGACCGCCCCAGTCAAACTGCCCACCTGACAATGTCCCCCGACCGGATTCACGGTCGCAGGTTAGAATTCCAGAAACCTAAGGGCGGTATCCCAACAATGACTCCGTATAAGCTGACGCTCATACTTCCCAGTCTCCCGCCTATCCTGTACATAGATTTCCGAAACCCAATATCAGGCTACAGTAAAGCTCCATGGGGTCTTTCCGTCTTGTCGCGGGTAACCGGCATCTTCACCGGTACTACAATTTCGCCGGGCGGGCTGTTGAGACAGTGCCCAGATCATTACGCCTTTCATGCGGGTCAGAACTTACCTGACAAGGAATTTCGCTACCTTAGGACCGTTATAGTTACGGCCGCCGTTCACTGGGGCTTCAATTCAATGCTTGCACATCTCCTTTTAACCTTCCAGCACCGGGCAGGCGTCAGCTCGTATACGTCATCTTTCGATTTAGCACAAACCTGTGTTTTTGGTAAACAGTTGCCTGGGCCTATTCTCTGCGGCTCACTCTCGTGAGCACCCCTTATTCCGAAGTTACGGGGTCAACTTGCCGAGTTCCTTAACAACCCTTCTCCCGTTGGCCTTAGAATCTTCTTCCTACCTACCTGTGTCGGTTTGCGGTACGGGCACCTTAGATATACACGCAGCTTTTCTCGCCTCTTATCCAGCCGGACTTCGGTACTAAATTTCCCTCGATCTCTACCAGAACCAACACCTGGCTCCGACCTTCTAAAAGTGTCCCTGCGCTTAAATCTTTCGGTGGGGACGGAATCTCTACCGTCTGTGCATCGGCTACGCCTTTCGGCCTCACCTTAGCTCCCGCCTAACTTGGAGCGGACGAACCTTCCTCCAAAAACCTGAGGTTTCCGGCCATGATGATTCTCACATCATTCGCGCTACTCATTCCGGCATTCTCACTTCTGTAAACTCCACAGCCGCTTACGCTACTGTTTCTCCGCTTACACAACGCTCCCCTACCCCGCACTAAAAGTGCAGCCTAAGCTTCGGTTTGTATCTTAGCCCCGTTAAATTTTCCGCGCAGAGACGCTCGACCAGTGAGCTATTACGCACTCTTTAAATGAGTGGCTGCTTCTGAGCCAACATCCTGGTTGTCTGCGTATTTCCACATCGTTTTCCACTTAGATACAATTTGGGACCTTAGCTGTAGATCTGGGCTGTTTCCCTTTTGACAATGAGATTTATCTCACACTGTCTGACTCCCATGCATCAATATTCCGGCATTCTTAGTTTGATAGGCTTCGCTATCCTCTCGGACGCTAGGCCATTCAGTGCTTTACCTCCGGATATCTAACATGAGGCTAGCCCTAAAGCTATTTCGGGGAGAACCAGCTATCTCCGAGTTCGATTGGAATTTCTCCGCTACCCACAATTCATCCGCCGCCTTTTCAACGGAGGTCGGTTCGGCCCTCCATGAAATTTTACTTTCACTTCAGCCTGATCATGGGTAGGTCACCCGGTTTCGGGCCCATTGCACGCTACTAAACGCCCTGTTTAGACTCGCTCTCGCTACGCCTCCAGTCCTTAAGACCTTAAGCTCGCAACGTACAATCGCTCGCCGGACCGTTCTACAAAAAGTACCATATCACACGTTGATGTGCTCTATGTGCTTGTAGGCACAAGGTTTCAGGTTCTATTTCACTCCCCTCCCGGGGTCCTTTTCACCTTTCCTTCACAGTACTATACGCTATCGGTCACTGGGTAGTATTTAGGGTTGGAGGGTGGTCCCCCCATCTTCCGACCAGGTTTCACGTGTCTGGCCGTACTCTGGATCCTGCGCAGCTGTCAGAATTTTTACTTACGTGACTCTCACACTCTTCGGTTGGCCTTCCCATGCCATTCTGTTAACTCTTCCAGTCTTAAAAGCAGTCCGTACCCCGAAAGGATTTCTCCTCTCGGTTTGCCCTCTTCCGCGTTCGCTCGCCACTACTTACGGAATCTCGTTTGATGTCTCTTCCTCGCCCTACTTAGATGTTTCAGTTCAGGCGGTTCCCTTCCAATACCTATGGATTCAGTATTGGATAATGGAGTATGAACTCCATTGGGTTGCCCCATTCAGATATCTCCGGATCAATGGATGTTTGCTCCTCCCCGAAGCTTTTCGCAGCTTACCACGTCTTTCATCGGCTCCCAGTGCCAAGGCATTCACCTTGCGCCCTTTTTAGCTTGACCGTTTTCTCAATTGATTCTCCATTTGCCAACAAGATTTTTTACCGCTTGGTGAAATTGTTCCCTAACTTTATCAGTTAGCTAATTAATTTTACTTGGGGATCTTCGTCTATCTCTAGACTCTGATCAAAATCTTATTTCGCAGTTCTATATTCAGTTTTCAAGGTACATGTCGTAAGACTTTGTGGGTTCCCCCATCACTAGGTGAACCCCGTGGTGGGCTGAAATGGACTCGAACCATCGACCTCTCGGTTATCAGCCGAGTGCTCTAACCAGCTGAGCTATCAGCCCAAATGGTGGAGATAAAGGGATTCGAACCCTTGACCCCCTGCTTGCAAAGCAGGTGCTCTCCCAACTGAGCTATACCCCCACGCCATCGCGATCGGGTGTCGCTTCTTCGTCTTACCTGAGGTTCCTTTTGCAAGGCCCTCAAAATTGAACAATAACTGAAACTTACTTTAACCTGTCCGAAACATCTAGACCTGCTAGATCTTTCGTCTGACTCCCTAGAAAGGAGGTGATCCAGCCGCACCTTCCGATACGGCTACCTTGTTACGACTTC
>OLUV01000014.1_pt1 | contig 3230 bp, 4 predicted proteins | sample 1643951 | NCBI WGS metagenome assembly OLUV01 (sample SAMEA3136728, study PRJEB25190) | human gut metagenome | reverse complement strand
GAGTTATCAAGGCAATTGAATAACGATATTTCTGGTAGCGATGCGCTTAGGGGACACACCCGTTCCCATCCCGAACACGACGGTTAAGACCTAAGCGGCCGATGGTACTGCACTGGAGACGGTGTGGGAGAGCAGGTGGCTGCCAGATCAAATGGGGATGTAGCTCAGTTGGGAGAGCACCTGCCTTGCAAGCAGGGGGTCGAGAGTTCGAATCTCTTCATCTCCACTGAAATCGAAAGATTTCAAGATGGGCTTATAGCTCAGCTGGTTAGAGCGCACGCCTGATAAGCGTGAGGTCGGTGGTTCGAGTCCACTTAAGCCCACTTATAAGCCTAAAAATAATTGAATATGGGGGATTAGCTCAGTTGGGAGAGCGCCTGCCTTGCAAGCAGGAGGTCACGAGTTCGAATCTCGTATTCTCCACTTGATAATGAATCTTCATTATCATCTATGTACCTTGAAAATTGCATATAAGAAATAGAAATGATAAGATTTTAAATATCTTAATCAAGACATCCGAGGTAATTGTTATAAACAGAGTAATAATTACTGTCTGAAGAAAACAGACTTAAATAAAATTGACCTTAAGCCAACGCCGATAACGCTATATCGGTGTAGCTTTTCATTCATTCCCGTGAATGAAAACAAGTTGGTCATGCTAGAAAGAGCGTATGGTGGATGCCTTGGCACTAAGAGCCGATGAAAGACGTGATAAGCTGCGAAAAGCTTCGGGGAGGAGCAAATATCCTTTGATCCGGAGATTTCTGAATGGGGAAACCTACTTGAGCAAACCTCAAGTATCCTTAAGCCAATACATAACTTAAGGAAGGGAACCCGGTGAACTGAAACATCTAAGTAGCCGGAGGAAGAGAAAACAACATGTGATTCTGTGAGTAGCGGCGAGCGAAAACGGAAGAGCCCAAACCAGCGTGCGTGCATGCTGGGGTTCGGACCGCGGAATTGATTCAACGAGTTTAGCAGAACGGTTTTGGGAAAGCCGGCCAGAGAGGGTGAAAGCCCCGTAAGCGAAAGACGAGTTGACATGGCGGGATCCAGAGTACCACGAGACACGTGGAACCTTGTGGGAAATCAGGGGGACCACCCCCTAAGGCTAAATACTACTTAGTGACCGATAGCGCATAGTACTGTGAAGGAAAGGTGAAAAGGACCCCGGGAGGGGAGTGAAAGAGAACCTGAAACCCTGTGTCTACAAGCTGTGGAAGCACTTTATATGTGCGACCGCGTACTTTTTGTAGAACGGTCCGGCGAGTTACGCTTACTGGCAAGGTTAAGCACTTCAGGTGCGGAGCCGTAGGGAAACCAAGTCTTAAGAGGGCCTTAAGTCAGTAGGAGTAGACCCGAAACCGGGTGATCTATCCATGTCCAGGTTGAAGCTGCCGTAAGAGGTAGTGGAGGACCGAACCCACATCCGTTGAAAAGGGTGGGGATGAGGTGTGGATAGGGGAGAAATTCCAATCGAACCCGGAGATAGCTGGTTCTCCTCGAAATAGCTTTAGGGCTAGCCTCGATACAGATTTGCGGAGGTAGAGCACTGAATTTCCTAGGGGGCGTCAAAGCCTACCGAAGAATATCAAACTCCGAATGCCGCGTAATCGATTATCGGGAGTCAGACTGCACGAGATAAGTTGGGCGGTCAAAAGGGAAAGAGCCCAGACCTTCAGTTAAGGTCCCCAAGTGCGCGTTAAGTGGAAAAGGATGTGGGATTTCGAAGACAACCAGGATGTTGGCTCAGAAGCAGCCATCCATTCAAAGAGTGCGTAATAGCTCACTGGTCGAGAGGTCCTGCGCCGAAAATGTCCGGGGCTGAAACGCGCCACCGAAACTAAGGAACCGAAAGGTTGGTAGAGGAGCATTGCATGCGGGAAGAAGCAGTACCGTAAGGAGCTGTGGACTGCATGGAAGAGAGAATGCCGGAATGAGTAGCGAGAATAAGGTGAGAATCCTTATGGCCGAATATCCAAGGTTTCCAGAGTAAAGCTGATCTGCTCTGGGTAAGTCGGGGCCTAAGGCGAGGACGAGAGTCGTAGCCGATGGACAACAGGTGGAGATTCCTGTACTGCGGTATGACAGAACTGTGGGGACACGTAAGGAAAGCGGAAGCCGGGAATGGAAAGCCCGGTGCAAGCGGGGTACCAGTCACTTTGGCAAATCCGGGTGGCAATGGGAAGCCGTGATGCGGAGCGAAATAAAGTAGCGAAGTCCGTGAGCCATGCGTCAAGAAAAGCCGCTATTGTTTATACCGTACCCGTACCGTAAACCGACACAGGTGGATGAGGAGAGAATCCTAAGGCCGGCGGAAGAAGCATTGTCAAGGAACTCGGCAAAATGGCCCCGTAACTTAGGGAGAAGGGGTGCCTGCGAGAGCAGGCCGCAGAGAATAGGCTCAAGCAACTGTTTAGCAAAAACACAGGTCTATGCGAAACCGAAAGGTGAGGTATATGGGCTGACGCCTGCCCGGTGCTGGAAGGTTAAGAGGAGAGGTTAGCGGTAACGCGAAGCTTTGAATTTAAGCCCCAGTAAACGGCGGCCGTAACTATAACGGTCCTAAGGTAGCGAAATTCCTTGTCGGGTAAGTTCCGACCTGCACGAAAGGCGCAACGACTTGGGCGCTGTCTCGACCATGGACCCGGTGAAATTGCACTGGTCGTGAAGATGCGACTTACCCGCGGAAGGACGGAAAGACCCCGTGAACCTTCACTGCAGCTTGGCATTGGCCGCTGGTCCCGCGTGTAGAGGATAGGCAGGAGGCACAGATCCGGAGGCGCCAGCCCCCGGGGAGCCGCCCTTGGAATACTGCCCTCGCGCGACCGGCGTCCTAACCCGAGGCCGTCAACCGGCTCGGGGACCGTGCCAGGCGGGCAGTTTGACTGGGGCGGTCGCCTCCTAAAGGGTAACGGAGGCGCGCGAAGGTCCGCTCGGGACGGTCGGCAACCGTCCTTTTGAATGCAAGAGTACAAGCGGGCTTGACTGCGAGGCCCACAAGCCGAGCAGGTGCGAAAGCAGGCTCTAGTGATCCGGCGGCCCCGAGTGGGTGGGCCGTCGCTCAACGGATAAAAGGTACTCCGGGGATAACAGGCTGATCTTGCCCAAGAGTCCACATCGACGGCAAGGTTTGGCACCTCGATGTCGGCTCATCGCATCCTGGGGCTGTAGCAGGTCCCAAGGGTTGGGCTGTTCGCCCATTAAAGCGGTACGCGAGCTGGGTTCAG
>OLUV01000001.1_pt1 | contig 87886 bp, 112 predicted proteins | sample 1643951 | NCBI WGS metagenome assembly OLUV01 (sample SAMEA3136728, study PRJEB25190) | human gut metagenome | reverse complement strand
CTTTGAAGGCAGAGATTCAGGAACTTAAAAACAAATAAATCTTATGGGTGAGATAGCAACATGGAGTGCTGTCAAAACTAAAGTAGGCCTTGGTAAGGATTCAAATGAATGCCCTACCAAGGCTGAATTGTTGGCACTCTCTCCTACAGGAACGGGAGAAAATTACGTTGGCTTGGAAATATCCAATGCTAGTTCCTATGGAAACAATGAAACCGTACAGCTCAGCGATATTCATAAGGTAACTTATAAGTATACATTTACTGTAGATAGAACTACTTTAAGTTTTCCTGCTAGTGGAGGAGCTCCTTCTCCAAATCTATGGTTTGGTTTAGTTTCTAGAAAACAGAAATATGTAGATGGAGTAATATCGGGTAGTTATACTGAAGTAAGTTATACACGGACGGCTTATCCTGATTGGGTATCTTATAATCAAACTGTACCTCAATATGAAGCTAAAGAAAATACTGGATTAGTTGAAAGGTCAGCTAATAAGACCTTTACTCAGAATGAATCGGGTAAACAGATAACAGTTCAATTTACTCAAGCTGCAGCAACTTCTACTTGGGCTTATACTTTTACTTTGACTAAGGCTAGCAGTAATTCTATTGGGGCTTTGGGAGGTAAAGTAACTTTTGAGATAGATTCTTACAAGCAAGAGATAAGGAATGGCCATAATTATGGTAGTCAAATTCCAGTTAGTTATAAACGAACCGATGACCCAGATTCTTCTGAGATTTTGGAGATGACCATCCCAGAAAATAAAACTGAATCTTCAAGAGGTTTTAATTATATCTGGACACAGGACGAATCTAATAAAAAACAGAACTATACTGTAACTCAAGCTGCTGGTGTAAAAACTTATGGTACACCAACAGTATATCTGGGAAACATTGCAGATATCCCTGCATCAGGAGGAACTGCAGCTACACCTACTTATACCTATTCTCAACTTTGGGGATGGAATGGTAAAACCAATGATGGTGGTACTATAAGTTCTAGAGCTTCAGTAGTATGGTCCGAAAATATCTCAGGTTCTAATCTTGGCACGACTGTAAAGGCAAGAACTAAATTGGGAAGCCGTACATTAACCGTTACTCTTAATGGTAAATCTGGTAGTGCCTCAATCGATATATACCAGGCAGAGAATAAGATTACCAATACTAGTCAAGGTACATGGGTAGTTTCCATTTCTGCAAACCCAAGTACCTTTACCGAACAAGGTGGTACATCACAAATTTTTGCAAGTGCAAGGGCACCAAGAACTAACACTTGGTCTTCAGGTGCAACTAATGCAGCTTCGGATGCAACTGGTACTCCTACATTAAGTATACCTACTGCAGTAACCGGATTCAGTTTATCTGGTACTACTTTAACAGTAGCCGAGAATGCCACTCCTAATCAAAGAAGTGTAGTAGTAAGGGCAACTATGGATACGGTATATAAGGAAGTTACGGTAACTCAAAGTGCATACTTAGTAGAATGGAGATATACATTAACTACTTCTACTCCAACGTTAAACTTTGATGCCTTAGGTACAACCAAATCTGGGACAATTAGTAGTTACCGTGAAAAGTATATTAATGGTTCCTTGGTAGAAGGCTCACTTGAAGGAGTTAATATCCAAGTTAAATCTACTTCTGCTGAAATACAGAGTGCTACGGCTGCTGTGGCTATTACTATGAAAGAGAATACCACAACCCAAGCAAGAACTGGTACTGTAGTATATGAGCAAGTAGGTTCAGGTAAAACTCAAACCATTACTTGTAACCAAGCTGCAGGTACAGTAGCCATTAGAGAGGAGTTGGTTATTAAAGAGAGTTTCCCTACAGCGCCAAATACTGGAGGAACTGTTAAAGCTTTAGTAAGGTCGGGTTATTGGGACGTGGTAAATGGTAAAGATACAGTTTGGCATGATGATACTCCTACTGTAAAAACTAAACCTAGTTTTGTAAGTAGTACCAATGTAACTTATGAACTTGGTGTAGGATATCGTATAAGTGCTACTATGCCAGAGAATACTTCTGAATCTCAACTTAGTGGTAGTTTAAACTTGGCTTATGGTAGTAAGACTTTAAGTCTTGGTGTAAAACAGGCAGCTGCAAGTGTTGTTTGGTCTTATGAACTAAATTGTGAATTAGGTAATTACTACTCTTATGGAGCTTCTGATATAGTAAATATTGGATTTGGTTGGAGTAGTAGAGATGGAGGAGATACTACTGATAGTGGTGGTATGAATACTCCCGGAGGATATTTAGGAGCTAGAATATCTTTACCGGCAGAGAATGACTCCATTGATATGTATGCAGTAGGTTTACCTATTTATAGTAAACCTCTAAAAATTAAACTTTCTAATATTAGAAAAGTAAAAAAAAATAATTATGGTAATAACCAGTATACAGGTCTTTCAGTAGGTTATTCTCAACAAGATTATAAGTTAGGTATAGTAATGAGGGTTGGTATGGAAAATTATTTTCAATTAACTCCAAGTATCCTTAGTGAGTCTGGCGAATACGGTGGAGGAATACAAATCCAAGTAACTTTAAAACAAACTTATAATGGTTACAGTGGAGATTATATTGCCGATATTACCTTAACACCTAAGGATCCAAATCTTCCAATTCTATATCTTAACATAGCCTGGGGAAATCCATAGGAGTCTATAGAAAGTTTAAAGATACGATACTATGGCATTATTAATGTATATGGCCATAATATACGAATAACTTTAAAAATCAAATTTATATTTAACAACTTAAAACTCAAAAATTATGGGAGTAGAAGTTAAATCTGGTGGTGAGGGCGTAATCGTCGCTGACCGCGGTTGTAATGATGGTTGCTGCTGTAATGGACGCAATTCAGGCTGGGGCTCCGGTTGGGGTGCAGTCGGAGTTGCAAAAGATGTTGCTGGTGTTGGTAGAGAAATCCTTAACAATCGTTTCACAACGGAAAGAGGACTTTGTGATTTGGGATACAAAACCAATTCCGATATCCGGGATTCTCGTGACCAAATGGGCGCAGGCTTCAATCGTGTTATGGACCGTCTCTGCAACATGGAACACCAACAGTCAGATTGCTGCTGCGAAACCAAAGGCTTGATTAAAGAAGTAAAATCTGACTTGGCTCTTCAGTTGGAACGTTGCTGCTGTGACCTCAAGAAGGGCCAACAGGAAATCAAGTGTCTCATCGAGAATACTGCAAAAGACCAGGAGATTGCCCGTTTGAACCGAGTGGTAGATGCCCAGAGAGACCAGAACATTATCAACCAAGTGGTTGCAGCTCTGAAGACTACTGGAGGTACTACAACGGCATAACCAATTGTCATACCAGGATGATTAGAAAGGAGTACATCTATCAGGGGTGTACTCCTTTTTTCGTTTTAACCACTTGAACTAAGGAATTATGGAAAAAGAACAACTCACCGAATTTAAGATACAATTAGCTCTACCTGCTCCCAATATAGAGATTGCACAAGAAGTAGCAAACAAAGCTCAGGTACTCATTAATCAATTTGGATACTATCAATTTCTAAAACTGGTAGACTTCATGCAGAAGAATCCAGGTGCAGTATCATTCGGTTTAAAGGTGCAGTATCATTCGGTTTAAACTTAATAAATAGAAAATGATTATGGAAGAATTGATTTTTCAGAAAGTACAAAAGGGTGATATGATTTTCACCTTAGAGAAAGATCGTCGGTCTGGTTATCCAATCTTTGACCAAGCAAGAGTTTTAAAAGTTGGCGAAAGTAAACCAATGGCCTCAAATGGTAAAGAAGGTTTTGTTAACAGTATCGAATTAGTGATACAAGATTCAATATCTCAAATTACCATTTATTTACCAACTAATGTAAATGAAGGTATTTATAATGGTACCTATTATACGACCAATCTCGATAATATCATTAATGAGGTATCAATGCAGAAACAGAATGCTTTAAATATTTTAAATAACAAAGCCAAATTTGAGGCAATTGTTTCTGAATGCGATAATATTCTTGGTTTAATTAATAATCGTTCAGAATCACCTCGTAATCCTGCTCCAGATTTCGAAGAATTTAAGTTATCCATGAATGAGAGGTTAACTAACCAAGAAACCCTTTTATTAAGGATTGCTCAAGAATTGGGATTAGATAAACCTAAACAATAATAAGAATTATGCCAAGTAAGTCGGTTAATATTACACTATCGACTCCAATTGGTCCTCTAGAAATATACGTAGATAAACGAGAACAAGCTCGTGCAGAAAGGTTGATTGCTAAAACTCCAAGTATCTTAACCAAGGGCTATGCGAAAGGTACAGAAAAGTTTGGTAATCAACTTCTTCGTATAGTAAGACGAAGTTTGAATACCGGTGTACCTCCAAGAGGTTCCGGAGTATCTTGGCCACCACATGCTCCTGGTACCATAAAGAAGTATGGGGACCATACCATGCTAAATCTTACAGGGCAATATGCCAGGTCAGTTACTTTAGTAAAGGGTAAGAAAAGAACTTTCGTTGGTTTACCAATTGGAATCAAGAAGATTACTTATACTGGTAAGACTTCAAGAAAGACTTTGAATCAGATAGCTATCATGTTAGAGTATGGTAGCAGAGATGGTAATTTACCACCTCGTCCTCTCTGGGCTCCTGCATTTAAGGCTGCTGGTGGAAAAGCTGCCTTACAAAAGGAAATACGAAATGAAGTTAGAAAAGAAATAAGGAAAGTTAAAAATGGCAGCAGACTTTGAAATATCTTCATTATCCGGAACTGGTACTGCAACTATTAGGGTAAAGCCTAAGGCAGTAAACGAAGACATGAATAATATAAAAGAGCAGGTTCTCAAGGTAGTAGTTCAGGGTGTAGAAAGGGAAGTAACCCTGGTACAAAAGGCCGCTCCTAAAATAGTAGAGACCTGGGGAACTTATTTTAGTATTACTCCAGAAACTACTTCCCATACTTTCGATGGTACTAAAAGGGGTGAGACCCTAGAAATAAGTGTATACAGTTACCAACAGAAGTTTATCGATAATAAGCCTCAAGATGAATATCGTGCTGTAGATTGGAAAGTTGAAAGCTCCTCAGATTGGTTAGAGGTAACCCAAGAAATTGGAGAAGCTAATGCCGCAGGTAAGCTTACTATCAAAACTAAATCTACTAATCAAGAACATAACCCCAGTAACTATGACCCCTTGGAAAGAACTACTATAGTTAAGATTATCTCACAGCAAGAACCTAACACTGAGATAGTTTTAAATATAACTCAATCTCCAGGTACTAGAACTACTAAGTATGGCTTTGAACCAACCCCGAATATACCATTCCCAAATCCTGGTCAAAATACTAGTACTGCTCAGATTAGTAATGTAAAGGGTTATCAGTACTACCTTATCAACGGTATTCAAGTTGCTAAATTTATAAAACAATTTAAGATAACCGATATAAGTAAGACAACAGAGGGTCAATTCCCTGGAGTTATTGGTTCAGAACCAATACCCTTTAAAGTATGGCTTACCGATTATCCTTCAAATATTGCTACTCAATGGGTTAGTGAATTAAATTGTGTTGGTCATTTACAAACCATAATGAGTGGTTTTGGAGGTATTCAGGTAACTTATAATGGGTATATTAATGACAATGGCAATCAAAGTGTTCAGTTAAATATTAGATTAGGACTTTAATGGTAAACTCAGAAGAAATAGTAGAAAGAACTTTTTATATCTCTCTACTTAGTACAATGTTAGAAATGGGTCTTACCTTAAACCCAGAAGACTTCTTACCTTTGTCTCAAGAAAACGAAAAAAGATTTCAAGAGGCAATCAAAGGTATGAAGAAGTTTGTACCACTTTTTGGTATAGGGAATAATCAAGTAAAAGGCCCAAAGACTCTCCCAAGAATAACCATAGAACTACAGGGTTATTATGCTGGAGATATTGGTGTGAATAAATACATCATTGGTGATAAACTTGAGGATGGTAATTACCAAGCTTCAGAGTTTCCTTATGAAACTAAAGATATTACCATAGATGTACATCTAGTTTCTCAAACACAAGCCGATATGAGGTTGCTACATACAATCTTATATACTGGCTTACCTGCTAGAGGATACGTGAGACCATACTTCAATGACTTAGAGGAATGGGAAAAGGGCAGGCTTGCTCCCACCGGAAACCTATTCATTGAAATTGGTAATTATTATGACCATCCCGATGTAGAACATGGTATACTCGAAAAGGTATATACCTATGTATGTAAAGATGGTATTCTCCCAGAAAAGCTTTTGGAAGAAGGTACACTTACACCTATCAAGGATATATCGGTTCTTATTGGATTGTTAGAACAAAACGAAAATGAGATGCTAGAGTTAAAAGTACCTAAGGTATAGGTACAATACTCTAGGGTATAAATTAAACGAGTAATTAACTTTAATCACAATAGAATTATGCCAACTTCACCTCATGTTGATTTTAAGTTTAAGAACAACAATGTTCTTCAAACTACTCCCATGTTAGGAGTTTCTTGTGTATTGGCTAGAACTACTAAAGGTCCATACGATGACCCTTCAGAAATCATCTCTACATTCTCTCAGTTCCAAAGAATCTATGGTTCTGAAATTGTACCCGATGGTTCTGTATCAAATATCGAAAAGGCTTTGCAAGGTGGTTCTAAGCTTCGTGTTATTCGAGTACTTGGCAAAGGAGCTACTCAAGGTACAGTAACTGCTTCTCAGGCTGCGGCAAGAAAAGCTAAAGATTCAGAAGATGAAATCTCAGTTGCTTCTGTTGTACCTGACCCAGCTAAACCCTCTGCTTTGATTACTTTAGAATCTAGTAGTACTACTTATAGTTTTGGATTAGTAACCAAGGGATATGGAGATCCAATTGGTGGTGCAAATACTTTCCAGGTTGGTTTTTATAAGCAAGCTAATACCTTGTATTATAAAATATATTCAGCTAATGGGCAAGTACTTGAACAGGGCCCAGTAATAACCTACAAAACTGCCGATGATAACAATAACACTTCGGTAGATTACCTTGCTCTTAGTGCATTTGCTAAGAACTCGGAATATATTAAGCCGGTAATTACTGCAGGTTCCTCTTTTGAAAACCTAATTAAGTGGCTTACCGATGATATCGACGGTACTAAGAATGCTATCACTATTACCGTGGAAGATGCTGCACCCTCCGAAACAGAGAAACTGTTTAATGGTACTATCGGTAGTGCAGGTTCCACTCCAACTGCCGAAGAATGGATTGCTTCACTGGACTTGGTAAGAGACTACACAGACTTCTACCAATTATTTATTTCACATATCTCTCAACACCTTACTACCGATTTAGATGTACTCAAGGTATATAAGGCTGCTGCAGATATGGCAAAGGAATTGATGGAATGGGTACTGTATATCGAAGTTCCCAAACATTTAACCCATTATACTCAAGGTACTCAGGCAAGAGATTACAAAGCTCAGGTTACTTGGGTACAGACTTGCCTTGGTACTGTAGGTAACTCTAAGTACATTGCCTACTTTGGTGGTGGACTTAAGTACTACAACGAAAATGGTAATCTTCAGGATTCCGATGTAGTGGGTACTATTGTTGGTTTGGGAGATGCCTCTGCTACTCAATATGGTCCTTGGAAATCCTTTGCAGGTATGAACCGAGGAGTTATTGGGGATGCAGTTGGTCCAGTATGCCCCAACTATGGTTCTCCTTCTCGATATAACGAACTGAACACCCTTGCTCAGAATTATATCAATGAGATGGTAATCAAAGATACTCCAGATGCAGGTAAGCAAACCATGCTATGGCATTGCTTCTCTTCTCAAGTGAAACAGGATTCTGAAAGATTCCTTTCAATCGTAAGACTGAACCTTTACCTGAAGAAGTTCCTTCGCCCGGTACTCAACAAGTATATCGAAGAACCAAACGTTTGGAGTACTTGGAAGAGAATCTGGTTGGAGGTTAAACCTACCTTGGATTCTTTGGTAGACGAAGATGCTATGACCGAGTATACCTGGATGGGTGACCAAGATGCAACTTCTTGGGATGACCTTTCGGTTAATAACGAAGCAGATGCTCGTCAGGGTAAGTACCGTGCTATCCTTAAGTATAAGGATGTAGTTCCTATGCAAGAGGTAACTATGGAGATTGTAATCGATGCAGCTTCTAAGGCAGTATCAATAGTAGAAACAAGTAATAACTTATAAACTCATAACACAATGGGAGCAAAAGTAAAAAACCCACGGAAGAAATTCTTGTGGAGCATCATGTTCCCCAAACACCCTATCAATACCTATCTATTCCAAAGTTGTACTTTGCCGGATATTGAGATTGACCAGGTTGCTCATGGGGACGTCAATAGAGACGTTAAAACTGCAGGTAGGGTTACTATAGGTAATCTTATTGTAGAGAAACTTATGACTACTGCAGGTTCAGACACATGGCTTCATGATTGGCTTTATGCTTGCCAAGATCACATAGTTGGTGGAGGTTTGGTACCAAGCCAATATTGGGAAACGTCTATTGTAAATGAACTTGCCGAAGATGGAGTCTCGGTTCTTAATACCCACGTCTTCGAAGAGGTATGGCCATGTAAGATTACCGGCTTAGACTTGGACAGAATGGCTTCAGAGAATACCATTGAGTCCATAGAGTTCTCAGTTGGTACTGCAGATAAATACTAATTCCTTAGTCTATTTTCACTAAGATTCGGTGGAGGGGGGGGATTCCTGTGATAGGAGCTCACCCCTTTCTTGTTGTTATACGGAGTACTATGAACATTTGTAAACATTAAATATATCAAATTATGGAATTTAGAACATTTAGATTTACCGGACCTTCTGGTTTCGAATATGAAATCAGAGAACAGAATGGTGCTGATGAAGATATTCTCAGTAACCTTTCAGACATGAAGACTTTGATGAACCTTACCAAGTTCATTGCAGCAATTGTAATTAGAACTACTGCTACCCCTAATGGGAAATTAACCGTAGATGATGCCCTTAACTTACCAGTCAATGACCGTTATGCTATTATCTTCAATTCTCGTATCTTCTCTTTGGGAGAGGAAGTAGAATTCGAATATGATTGGGGCAAAGAGAATGGTGGTAAGATTACTTATGGCCAAGACCTTCATGAGTTCCTTTTCGATTACGGTACTACTCCAACTGTAGAGGATTTAAATCAGAAGCCAGATGCTATCCCTTATTATCCAGAGGGAGTTAGATTGGTAGACCATGAATACACTCTTTCATCTGGCAAGAGAATTAAATTCGATTGTATGACTGGTAAGGGAGAACAAGAGTTCATGAAGTTGCCTTTGGATAAACAAACTAAGAATGCTCCTCTTCTTTGCCGTAATCTTCACTTAGAGGTTGATGGTAGTTGGGAGAAGGTAGAAAACTTTACTCCGTTTACTGCAAAGGATATGGCTGAGATGAGAAAGCATATCTTATCTATGGACCCTATCTTCAAAGGTGAATCCCATATCACTAATCCAACCACCGGAGAAGAAAGAACTTATCCTATAGTTTGGGCACCGAATTTTTTCTACCTGACGGAAGAGTAATGTTAGAGAGTGATTTTGTTTATATCACCAGAGCCGAAATAGCCTTAGACTATTTCGGCTTTTTACGTCTTCCGTACCGAATAAGGAAAATATTCAAGGAAATGGCCGAGCAATATTATAAACAATTAAAGAAAAGAAAATAAATTATGAATACCAGTAGGAGTATAGTAGAGGTCGGTGTTGCCATGGTTTTAAAAGACCGATTCTCTCAAGAAGCTGGCAAGATATCTGGGTCATTCAGAACAATGATGAATGATATGAATACCTGGAATAGAGGTATACAGATGTCAGCTTCTAATACAATGGACTTCGGAATGCAGCTCGTAGGGGGAATGGCAAGGGCCTATAAATACTCTGCGGGTGTTCAGAATGAAGTTTGGACTGCTTCGAAAATTGCTGGTGCTACCATTGCAGAACAAAGGGAGATGTTACAATTGGCAAAGGATGTCAATGAGATAACTCCTCTTACGGCTTCAGATGTTGCATCAGGACAAAGATACCTGGCTATGGCGGGTAATAAATTCGATGCTATTAAAGAGATGATTGGGCCAGCATCTAAGCTGGCTTCAATCTTTACAATGCCAGTGGGACAGAAAGGTGGTGTAGCTGACTTGATGACTAATATCATGTCAATGTACCAAATCCCAATGGTGGAAGCCGCTAGAGTAACAGATGATTTATATACTGCAGTTACTAATGCAAACATATCTTTAACAGACTTAGCCCAGTCCATATCTTATGCAGGAGCAGATATGGCAACTGCTGGAGTAGACCTTCGGCAAACGGCTGCTGCTATTGGTGTATTGGGTGATATGGGTATACAGGGTTCTATGGCAGGTACCTCACTGGCCAATATGATTCGTTACTTACAGCTCTCTCTTGTTAATCAAAAAAAGAAAGGATATAACGCTTTAGCAGACCTGGGCTTAAGTCCAGATGAATTCTTCGATGCTCAGGGTAATCTTATAGACCTTTATACTATCTATCAGAAGTTTGCTAAGGCTGCAGTAGATTTACCTTCACGAATTGAAACACCAACTTTCTTCAATATCTTTGGAGTTCGTGGTAATCGTGGTATGCTCCCAGTACTTAGGGATATTGCTTCTGGTAGAGATAAGATGGGTAAGATACTTGCAACTTATGACCAAAACATGGGGGCAGTAAATCGACTCAATGAAGAACGTCTTAAAACAGATGCTGGTGTAATCGACCAATTTGAATCAAGTATAGAGAACTTAACCGTTACAGCAGGTGCGGCTTTGGGTAGAATCTTTACCCCAGTACTAAATGTGGGTAACTCCATAATCAAAGTAATTAATTCTATCTCAGAAACTTGGGTTGGAGGTTTTGGTCTTAGGATAGGAGCTACTGCAGTAGTAGTGGGTACTATAGTTGCAGGGTTTAATACTGTAAGAGGTATTATTAGGTCTGTTGGGTATTTACAGACTATTGCTACTGCTTCTACTGAAGGTATGTCTGCTGCAGCAATAAAAACTAATACTCAGTTTGCCATTATGGAAGCACACATGGTAAGGATGGTTAACCTTATGAGAACCATGGTTCAACTCCAAATGATGTCAAGCGGTATCGGTATGAATTCTGCTGGTAGATTTTATAACACTAAAACCGGAAGATATGTTAAGACACCAAATCCTGGAGTACCATTAGCAACTACTATGGCGGGTAATTTAGCTGGAGGGGCTTTAGCTGGAGCAGGTGCCCAAGTTGGTAGTCAAGTGGCTAGGCAAGGTGCTATAAAAGGTTTAACCTCTATAGGTGGTAGACTTATGGGATTACTCGGTGGACCCTGGGGATTAGCAATTACTGTAGGTCTTCCTTTATTAATTGAGGGTATTAGTTACCTTAGTAATTCAGTAGATAGGAATACTGAAGCTCAGAATAAAGAGAAAGAAGACCCAACTACCATTAGAGCCCAGAATGAAGAGAGATTTATTAATGCTGTTAGGTTAGCTATTAAAGAAGGTATGAGAGATTCTCGTATCAATATCTCAGTAGATGGTCAAGCAGTTGGAGATTATGCTCCAGGTTCTCAACAAGATTTTACTGGAGCTGCATTTGTAATGGGAATATAAAACTAAAACACTATGGCTAGAGTATTAAATAAAGCAGCAGGTAAGGTTGTTGAAAAGTACAATGACCTTACAAGAGATACGGCAGGTGTTCTTACTGGTCCCCTAAATAAATTATGGAGAGCTCGGATATTACTCAATCGAACTATCTCTACTCTTCCAAAGGATGATTCTCAAAAGGGTAAACTCTATAACCCAAATGGGGTAATCGGAGAAGCTCAAATATCGTCTAAGAATCCTATTCTAAATAAACAACTCCAGGCTAAATGGAGAATGGAATTACAATTCCCAAGGTTAGAAGAAGGTGAAGGAGTAGACCCAGCAAAGGGGAATAAGAATACTACTAATTACAGAAACTTCGAGGCTAAAGCAGATGTTATATATCAGAATGAAGTAAGGATATATAACATGACTGTTAACCCCACTCAATACATTACCTTACAGAATAGACCTCCAGAAATAGATTTTAGAGGAGAAACCACATGGGCCACCATTAAATCAATGGGTCGCAATGTACCAATGTATCACTTTACTGGAGCTGAAGACATTATTCAATTCAATGTGTCTTGGTACTGTAATGACCCAGAAAATCCAGAAGAGGTAATCAATAAATGTAGGTTATTAGAGGCATGGTCTAAATCTAATGGCTACCAGGCTGCTCCCCCGATTGTTAAGATTGAGTGGGGGGATTCTGGTATATTCGATAACCACAATTATATCCTTACCTCAGCAACTTATACTCTGAAGAACTTTCAGAACGGTTATCGAATAAGGATACCTGGAAAGCCAGCTACTTTTGGTAATGGTAGGTTATTGCCTGCAGCAGCAACTCAAGAATTGATTTTCAAGAGAGTAAGTGCATATAACTTATCCTATGGAGATTTTATAAATTCCGATTCACTTAAAAAGACAGGAGGTATTAAATATGATTGATGTTAACCAATACCTAAAGGGAGCTAGCCCATATAATAATGCCTATGCTCTGAAATACAAAGATGGGGATTATTCCTTAGAAGCTAAACCTCCAGTAGTACCGGAATCCTCTAACGATATTCAACATACCGTTAAGGATGGGGAAACTCTGCAAAACATTGCTTTCAGGTATTATGGTGATTCTGGTAAGTGGTACATCATAGCTGAAGCTAATAAGATACTGAATCCTTTTAAGGAATTAGAAATGGGAACCCTAATAAGAATACCGACTTATGGCAGCTAAACAGAAACCTATATTATATAATGGAATGGGTCAACCTTATTTGGCCCTTTTCAATTTTGGAGGTATGCCTATAATGAATCCTATTACAGGTATACCCCTTGGAGCGTATATAAGTACCTGGAGTTATAGATACGATGAAGAGAAAGAAAACTTGGCTACTATTACTTTCGATACGGGTAATCCCGATACTGTAGACATTGCCGAGATTCAAGAGAACCAAAACATTTGTCTTCAATGGGGATATATATACCCTGATGGCCAATTCATATCTGGACCTGTGAAGATAATTAAGGTAAGAGAGTTCGAAGCCGTATTCGATTCTACAGGTACTCATGTAACTATTAAGTGCATTGATTCTTCAGGGGATTTAAGATATCAGCCTGCTTATGTTCATTCGGACATGGAAGGTTATAAATTATCTACCTATTTAGACAATGGCTGTGGGAATGCCACTGGTGTAATCATAGAAATATTTCAGTAATGGAACAACAGATAATAAGTAATAAAGTATACGAGTCACTACAGGTACCCACAGAGAATACCCGTACTACTACTGGTAAAGTACTCTATGCTAACAAATACAGTGGGATAGCTGAAGTAGCTATGCCAGAAGACTTGAAAGCTTTAATTGATAGTGACTTTGGATTAGTGGGCAAGAACGTCTTAGTTCAATTAGAACAGAAGATGAAAGGGTATACTAATGGGCCATGGTATGTGGATTCAAGGGATGGGGTTATCTATATACATAATCGGAAATTCCATGAAGAACCGGTATGTACTTATACATATCAAGGAGAGAATGGGGAAGTACTTAGAGTATCTTTTGCTACTCAGAAAATAACTAAAAGAGTTAAAGCAGTATTAGCTCCATCTCTAGACCCAGATAGTAAAGACTTATCGGTATTATCAACTAATATAAATGAGCCAGAGGATAAACCTCCATTAGCTTTAAGACCTCCTGTGGCTCAGGTAGATAACCTTATGGTGTCTAATATTACTGGCAATGGGTTTGAAGATTATAGAAATCATCCTACTACTCCTACAGAGGTAATGGATGCTTGGGACACTCAGCTTCAGTATAACATGGAAAAAACTGCAGAATATAAAAAGCGGGTAGAGGAATATGAAGCAGTTGGTCCAGTAGGTGCTTATGAAGCAGGTAAGCAAAGAAAATTCGATGAAGTGTCTACCGAAGAAGTACGAGCTACCATTAATCAAGCAGCTAATGAGTTACCTGACGATAAGAAGAATGCCCTTAAACAAGTGCTAAGAAATTCTAAGAATGGTAAAGAATTAGAAGCTAATCTTAAGAAGCTATTAGAATGCGAAATGTATCTTTTCGAAGATGAAGATGGTATGGAATTTATGGTAGAAGAGTATGTAGACCCCTTAGATTATGACCCAGATGGTTATACCTCTAAACAAGCAGGAGCGGGTATAGCTTCTGGTATCAATTTTCAAGCTGGAATATTACCTGCTTCAGAGAGAGGTTTCGAAGCTTTAAAGAAAGACCCCTATACTGAAGTATTATCCGATATGGAAGTTGATACTACTAAGGGTTATGGTCAAGGTCAATATGGTAAGAGGGTTAAGGTAAGACATATGAAAAGGGTAAATCTCAAGGTACCTCTTTATAAACTTTACCATAATTTATTTAGTAGATACGGTGGTGCCGATAAGTATGCTTGGGCAGCTAATGCTAATGCCAATGGGGGTTTAAAGCAAACTGAGAAAAGGTTAGTATGTCAACTTCAGGTAGTAGGTAGACCTATGCTAGCAACTTCTCAAATAATCCGTATAGATAACGTAGGAAAACGTTGGTCAGGGCTTTGGTATATAAAACAATGTACTCATTCTATGGACGCTGGTCAAGGGTATATAACTAATATGGAATTAGTAAAGAATAATTCCAAGTCTGGCTCTGTAACTTCTAAGACCGATTTATCTACTCAAAACATTGTAGCTAATGATGCTAAAGCTAATGCTAAAACTAAAAAGGGGCAAGATAAAAAAGCCCTAAGTACTTCTCAGAATCTTAATCTTAACTTTACTTATAATGAGAAAGTATACTATAATGAACATTTCTTGAATGATAAGGGAGACATAATTGATATCAAGGGTCAAGCTGAGTTTATTCGAAAGAAGGCTTATTATACTGAAGTAAATGCCGATAATCCCCAAGCCTTGGCAGAGGGTATAGTGTTATCTACGGGTAATACAGTTACCTCTAAGGGTAAGTTAATCCCGGGCAAGGTATCAGTTAAACAAATTCAAGTGCCTGAAGACTATGGGGTTAAGTTTAATTATATGGCCATAGCTAATCGAGTATATCGAGACATAGCTAAAAGGCATAAGCGAATAGCAAGTCAAATCTATGTAGAAAAATAAGGGTATGAGTTACGAAACAGCAAAGATAATAACCGACGAAGGCTTAGAGGGTCTTGGTCGGTATTACTCTGTTTATCGAGGCATTGTTATTGATAATGACGATGTAGAGAAACATATGAATAGAGTAAAGGTATGTGTTCCAGAGGTAATGGGGGGAGTATTTGCTTGGGCATATCCTAAAGGACAACATGGTTCAATTAGTTCTGGTTTCAAATTCTTAGCCCCTAAAGTGGGAGATACGGTATTTGTTACTTTTGAATTTGGGGACCCAACTAAACCTCTCTGGGAATACCATGGTTGGGGAATGAGTCAAATACCCCAACCTCTGGATGGTTCCAATAAAATGGGGATAGTTACTCCCGAAGGAAACTTAATAGTAATAGATGATGATAACGGAGAACTCAATTTACATTTCAATGGACCTGTAAATGTTCGTTCAGAGAAAGAAATAGTAATAAATGCCGAGGGAGATATAAACATATCTTCTGGTGATTCCGTGATACTTAATACTGGAGAAAATGGTGGAGTAATCAATATTTTTCAATTAACCGAAAAATTAAACCAAACCATTAAAGAACTAGAACAACTTCGTAGTATGTTCAATTCTCATGTACACTCAGGTGTAACTACTGGACCCGGTTCTTCAGGTCCTACAGTAACTCAAGTAATTAAACCTTTCTCACAATTCGTTGTAGACGATTATGAAGATAAAACCTGCATACACTAATGGAAAAGAATTACTTTACAGACTTAGTTGGTATAGGTGTAACTTATCCTATCCAACTTACAACTAATGAAAAGGGTGAAAGAGGTTGGTACCCAGTAAATGGAGATTTCAAACTTATCAGAGATAATATAAGTTCGATATTATACTACATGATAGGCCAGAGATTTCGACAGGAAAACTTTGGTAGTAAACTATGGCAATGTATTGAGGAACCAAACTCACAAGCCCTGAGTTTTATAATTAAAGAGTTTTTAAAACAGGCCATAGGTGCTTGGGAACAAAGGATAACCTTCCAAAATATCACAGTTACTAGAGTTGATGCAAAAATACACATAGAAGTAACCTATGTAGTAAATGGAACAAATTCTAGTCAGTACCTCGATATCACCTATGACCGGTCGGATAATTCATTAAATACACAATAATATGGGAATCACAAATAAATGGCTTAACCCATACCAGAGGTCTTATCAACAGATTAAGGCCAAGCTGGTTGAATCCCTTATGGGACTCAAAGACCCTCAAGGTCAGAAACTCATAACGGATTATTCGGAGGGGAACATCTTAATTATCATCCTCTCATTATTTGCGGCAATTGCCGAAGTACTTCACTACTATGTAGATAACATGGCAAGGGAAACTTTCCTATCTACGGCAAGAAGGTATGATTCGGTAGTTAAACATGGGGCTTTGGTAGATTATCATGCTCGAGCAGCAATTGCTGCTACAGTAGATGTAATCTTATCCAGAAGTATTACTGGTAATTCTATCGGAGCTAAATTAACTATACCTCAAGGTACTCTGTTTACAGATTCTAGTGGTAATTCCTGGTTATCTGCTAGAGACGTAACTTGGTATTCAAATGTAACTACTTGTAAAGTACCTATAGTTCAACACGAGAAGTATACTGCAAGTGCTTTAAATAATATGGTAATACCTACTGGAGATAGAGTTATAATTCATCTGGGTACTCTACCCAATGGTAAGTATTATGAACAAGGTTCTATGTCATTGCAGATAGGTGGGGAAACTTGGGTATTAGTAGATACATTTGCAAAATCCAAACATACAGACAAACACTTTATGGTTTCAGTAGATGAGGCACTTAATCCTTATATAATGTTTGGGGATGGTACCTTTGGTAAGAAGCCTGCAGCAGGAGCAAAAATAACCAATGTGGTATTCTACTTAACCAATGGTACTCAGGGTAATGTAAAGAGTAATACTATTACTTCTGTACCTTCAGTAATCTCTTCTTCAATTACTGATGCTACCGTAAGTAATGCTTACGATGCCGGAGGTGGTTCAAACTATGAAAACTTTACAATGCTCAAAGAACATATACCTTTGAGTGTAAAGACTTTGGGAGTAGCAATTACCAAAGAGGATTTCGAAAGTTTGGCCATGTTGGTTGATGGGGTAAACAAAGCTAAAGCCGATTATGAATGCGGTAGAAAGCTTACAGTATATATTAGCCCCGATGGTGGAGCTGTTGCTTCTTCTGAATTAATCAATAGGGTATATAATCTATTATCTCAAAGAGCTCCTATGACCACATGGTTGAAGGTTAAATCTGCAGGCAAGGTTCAGATTATTCTAGAGATGGAAGTTACTGGTAAGAAGTCTTATAAGACTGCAGAGATACAAACTCAAATTCTTACAGCATTATACAATGCCTATTCTCCAGAGCAAGCTCAGATAGGAGGAAGCGTAAGGTTATCGGATATATATGCCCTAATAGATAACTTATCAACAGTAGATTACCTTCACCTTACTAAGTTCTATATTAAACCTTGGCCTACTACCATCTATGGTAATAAAGAATTAAACCTGGGCCAGTTTAAATTAAACAAGGCAAAGGGTTCTATGACCTACTACATAACCTTCAATTCCTCAACTACCTTTACAGTACGTTCGGTATCAAATAGTTATGTAACTACTGGCTCAGTTGGTAGCTCTATCCAGATTATCGATAAAGCTAATGGTTTTGATTTCTCTTTGGACATTCAGAACAACAGCTATCAATCGGGCTATCGGTATTCTATTACGGTATCAGAACCTAACCATGATTATGAAGACCCCGGTTTTAACTTACCAGTATTCGAAAATGCTTCACAATTGACTTTAACCGTAAAAGAAATTGTATAATGATAAACCTCAAAAATCTAATCGACTTTTTGCCATTCGAGTATAAAGCTCAAGATACATATAAGGTAAATGGCAAAGGCATCTTAGAGAGGTTTCTAGAAATTTGTGGAGAGCATTTTGAAGATTACATTACAAAGGATATTGAGAATATCTTGGACATTATCGATATAGATAAGGCTCCGGATATGTATCTCAATTTCCTTTGGCAATTCCTCGGAGAAATGCCCTTTGCTTATGGGAACACTATAGATGCACAGAAATGGGCAGAGTACTTTAATGGGTTCTACTCCGATGATAAACTCCAAGAGTTATCTAAGCTTTGGATAATACCAAAGGAGGGACCCTTTACTTTAACCAGTACTCAAGTAAGAAACATCCTGAAGTATTCGATATCTCTTTTTAAAATAAGAGGTACCTCTGAGTTCTTCGAAATAATTATGAGGCTGTATGGGTTAACCTGCGTAGTAACTGACCCTGCAAAGGCTGATAGTTATGATGGTTGGGTAAAAGGTAATCCGCACTTTGACCAGTATTACCATTATGACGATAAGTATACCTATGATAATACTTTCGATTGTTCTCAATGTATACCGGTAACCTTTAGACTTACCGGTCATGGATATACTTCGAACTCGGCAGCTTTCAGAAAATTTAGAGAAGCCGTAGAGGCTTTCTTTAAAAGATTCATACCCTATCATGTATCTTTCGATATTCAATATGGGTTTACCGTAAATGATGGGTATACAATTAAAGCTGAGTTAGTAAATCCGGACCAACCCAATCTTATTACTTCAGAGGTATATGAAGTACCGGTAAAGGTAACTGTAACTTCAGATTGGATAAATGCCGACCTAAGATATCAGATATCCAGTGATAATATAAATTGGGGTTACACTAAACACGAAAGTGGTTCCATTTTTAATATACCCAGAGCAGGTACTTATTATTTTAGAAGTGTGGGAGACCCTACTAAGGTAACTCAAATCACGGTTAATCAAGAATCTTATAATCGAGTATATTCTATTACTTGTGACCCTATTACTGGAAAGATAACTCCTACTAACCTAAAAGTAAGTACAGTAGTAAGGGCAAACGTATCCTATAAGGGTATCGTGAAAACCTGTAATGTACGACTATCCGGTACTGATATAGTGAAAGTCTCTGGCTCAACTTGGGAATTTTCAGAGCCTGGTACCTACATCTTTGAGATTGTAGAGTTCTCAGTAAAGCAAACTTCCTTTGTTGTAACTCGAGAAGAGATTACATATAAGGTAAGATGTACACCTTCTGAATTTAGAGTTAGGGATAAGCAAAGTATCAAGGATGCTACTACCACTCTTACCATCGAATCGAATTACCCAGAATCATTTACTGGTGAACTATATTGTAGGCTAATTGGTGATACTAAGTTGTTTAAGAACGGTGATAAGTTTATTGCTAATCGTTATGGTACTTATAAGTTTAAATGTACACTGGATAAAAGGGAAACCGATGAAGGTGTAGGTATATTCGAAGTAGTATCTGGTAAGACTGCAGTATATAGAATTACTGTTAGCCCACCAACAGTCACATTATTCAATGGCTCTGCAAAAGCTACAGTAAAGATACAACGTATTTCTGGTAATGGAGATGATTACAGAGTAAGGGTAATTGAAACTGGGGAAACCTTTAATGCTCAGAATGGTTATGTATATACTGCAAATAGGGCAGGGACTTATACCTTCCAGTCTGTAGCTTACCCTACTGCTAAGACTACTTTGGTAGTTAATAATTCTCCAGTAGTATATCAGAATAAATTAAAGATAGTACCTTCGGATGCTACAGACAGTCATTGGAAAGAACCCAACTGGGCATTACCAGAAGACCAGGTAGATGATACTTATGCAGTATACCAATTACTGGATGAGAAGTCTGCTTGTAAGTTCCATCTTGAGGAAATGAAAAATGGGATCAATGTAAGTGGTACTGCTACCTGTGATGAGAACGGGGAAACCTATAACCTTGATGAGGAAATTGTTCTTACCAAGGCTGGGACTTATACCTTTGTAGCGGATGATGGTTCTTCTTTAAGATGCCAAGTAATATTGGAAGATTATCCTACAATCATCGAGATTTCTTGTACTCCCCCTTATGCAGAATTAAAGGGGAATGTTAAACAGGTATCTACTTTAATCAAGTGTACTTCTAATAAACCAGACTTCGATAGTCGAATAAGGGAAGTTGGTAAAGTAACTACTTATGATGCAGGTGGTGCTGGGTATGAATTCGTTACTGCCCAAGCTGGTGAATATATCTTTGAATCTGTCGTAAATACTTCAAAGAGAACTAAGTTCACGGTAGTAGATGCAGACCTTTTAAGTGTTAGTCCTCAAAAGTTAGAATGGGAACATGATGACCTCTCAGAGAAAACATTTACCATTACAACTTACAGTAATCAATCTTGGCAAATAGTAGAACAATGATAAATTCAACAATCGATAGAATAACAGAGACCACAACTCAGTCTTTATTCAAGACATTCACTGTGGGTATATTGGGAGAGTGTACACAAATCTTGTATGATTTGAGATGGATGATAGTTCTTGCAATAATTCTAATCCTATCAGATTTATGGTTTGGGTTATCGGCAAGTAGGTTACAGAAAATCGAAATTCGAAAATCTAGAGCTGGAAGAAGAACTCTAAACAAAATAGTAGATTATATCTGTTATGTTCTACTTGGTGCTGTACTTGGTAAAGCTATTGGGGAACCCTATGGGATGAACCCAATAGTGGTATCAATAACGGTTATGGTAATATGCTACTGTTTCGAAGTAGATAGTATATATGGACACATCTGTGAAATACATGGTATTAAGAAACGGTACAGTATATGGAGAATACTCTTTAAATTGTTAACCCTCAAGTTCAAGGATGTAGGTGAAGCATTTAAAGATATGTCAGAACAGAAAAATCAATTTAAAAAATACTAAGGACAATGAAGACGTACTTTAAGTATGAAGGTATTATTAAATCAAAGGAAGCAGCAGAAGCAATTGCTGCTCCTTCTGGTTTAGGACCATTCTGTGGATTTGGCTCAGCTACCATAAATGGTAACAAGTTAGTGGTATCTCCTCAGGGAGTTGCTGGAAGTAAGTATGCCAATGTAATCAAGGATAGGATTATGGCAAGGTATATGGCAAAGGCTTCAGAAGATGGAGAATTGCCAGACGTGAACTTTGGGTGTATTTCAAGAGATGGGTATGTATTTATATCCGATGAACAAACGATTACTATTGAGAACATCCAAGGTACCCAAGGTTCAACAGAAGAAGTATTACTCTTTGCAGTACATACTACTATTTCTGAACCAGTAGATAATCCAGTAGACTTCGTAGCTTATTGGAATGAATCTTCCGAAAGCTTTTACACATTGTTCAAAAAGTCTCTGGATATTTATTATCCGATTGCCGAAGAAAATCGTACACCGGATATCATTAATAATGATATATATTCCAATTATGATATGACCTATAGCAATCTTCTAGAGATGGTAGAGAGTGCTTGCCCTTATTACTCTAATAATAATAAAACTTCCGTTGTTCTTATCGGAGTATATGGTAAGGGTACTGATGCAATGACCAAACGAAATGAGAACTTTGCTATTGTACCTTATCAAGGTAAGTTCCAAGAAATCCCTTATACTACTGCTGCCCAGAGTATGATGAAGGAATCAGTGAAAAGATTAGAACAAGTAAATTCAGGATTCCCGGTAATAGATGAATCTGGTACTAAGTTAAATATCAAGCAATACATCGATAGTCAGATTGAGGCTATCAGAAAAGAATTCGCTGAATCTCTGAGTACTGCTAACTTACCCATCGGTTCTATCATTCTTTGGGAAACCGATGTAATACCGGAGGGCTGGGCAGAATATACTAAGGCAGCTGGTAGAATAGTTATTGGTTACCAAGCTGGAGGAGTTCAGATTGGAGATGAAGTAATGCTACAGAATGTCGGAGATTACTATACACCCACTAAGGGTAACTTCTTAATCTCAATTAAAGGTGATGACCTTCCTAAGCATAGGCATGCTCTTGGTGTATCTAAAGGTAAACAAGATAATGCCAATAACTGGGAGAACGTTCGTCCTCAATCTTTCTTTAATAGGGAGACGGGATTGAATGGAGATTTCGGTAGAGGAACTCCTACCAAGGGTATTCAAGATGGTGCTATCGTAGTAAGCTGGAACCTATTAGGGGAATCTTTCTTACAAGAAACTTCGGTAGAAACTTTGGATATTGAAAAATTGCCACCGACTATTACATTACGATATATCCAAAAAATATCATCATAAAGTTGTTATTAGTTATTTAGTAGTATTAAAACTCATGTGTATTATTTGTATTGTTTAAGAGTAAACATTTGTTTACAATCTGTGTTTTGCGTAGTAAAAATCAATTAGGGAGGGGGCGTTGGGAAACGCCCCTTTTCTTTTGTGTTAATACTTAAGTTCTTCTTTAGCTCGGTCTTCCCAATATTGTATATCTTGTCTAAGTTCTGATATATATCTCATAGATTCATTAGTCTTGGGCATTTCGAAAAATTCGATAAGCATTATATTAGTTATTCGAGTACTATTTTCAAGCCTTTCCTTGATAAAAGGGGGAGGAGTAATTAATACCTCAAACAAAAGATAGGCATCTGGAGAAAGCTTATCTTTCATATAAGTATACATCATATCAAGCATTTCTGATTTAGCTTTCTCTTCTTCGGTATCATCCTCTAATTCTTTGTCATTGTCGAATAAGTCATCAAGTTTAAAGAGGCTTTGATTATACTCTGCTTGTTCTCCGTATGCAGAACGAAGCAATTTATTTTTGAATGTACTAAGTGATGCAAGGATTCTTGCTTTAAGGTGTTCTTCAGTACATTCACCATAGTATTTGTTGAAAACAAATAACATCTTATCCCAGAAATAAGATTGGATAATATCCGGTGTAAGATTAAACCGTTTATAATCAATCTGTCTGGTAAGGTTTCTAATTACTGGCTTACAAACTTTATAAAGTCTGTTGAAAGTAGCTTCATCATATTCTTGCATAGGTTTTAATCGATGAAGCTCTGAACCGTTATTTCCTTTACTTTTTCCCATGTTTTTAAATATTCGTTATGCAAATATAAGTATTTTTTCTTATATAAAATAATAATATTAAATATTCGGGAGCTTAAGGTAGTGGATTAGTAGTTTCTAGATAGATGTCAACATACTTAGAACTATCTCGGTACTATCAAAATCTATTAGTTTATATAATATTGCAATATAGATATGAAGAAATTTAAAGACAACATCAAGTTCAGTTTTTCTCCTGAGTTTCAGTTCGAGATACTCAGGTTTGTTTTAAAAGATAAGGAAGGAGGATTAGTACTCAAAAGGATTAAATCCAATTACCTGGTTCTCATAGAACACTCCCTTATCTTCGAGGGTATATCAAAATATTTTAAGAAGCAAGGCAGAATGCCCTCCGAGAATATCTTAAAGGAAGTATTAAAAGAGTTACTAGAATCTAAAACCTATGTGGATTTGGTAACTAAAGATGATATACCCAATATCAATAAACTAATAAGTAATCTCTATCATATACCCCTATCGGATTCTGATTACATAAAAGAAAAGATATATCAGTTCTCTACTTATGTTGAGATGAAGAACTTAAATGATTCCTTCGATTTGGATAACTTCGAACAATATGAAGAGTATTCGAGGAAGATTGAAAAGGTACTTCAGAAAAGTAAACCTAAGAAAGAAGATGAACCCCTATATATGATTCGGGATATTACTGAGAGACAGTTTAGAAGACAATCAGAACCTTCAGTTATACCTTGCCCATTTAGGCAGTTGAATGAACTAACTAATGCAGGAGGTTATCCAGAGCATTCTGTTAATGTGATACTAGATAAACCCAAGGCAAAGAAAACCTTCTTTATGGTAAACCTTGCAAGAGGTTATCTCAGAATGAAGAAGTCAGTATTATATATTGATACGGAAAATGGTCAAGAACAGATCATGGACCGTTTCATTCAATCCAGTATTAATAAAACCAAGAAGGAATTATACTCGGGTGAATATGATAAACTTGAGGCAAAGCATTTAAGGAAACTTGCAAGGTTTGGAGTTGAATTAGTGGTTGAGCGTGTACCAGCAATGATTACTAATACCACTTATATAAGGGAAAAGATAATTCAACTTCGTAATCAAGGAATCGATATTAAAGTTCTTATGGTTGACTACGCTGGTAAACTTGCATCAATAGCGGGGGATAGGGAAGATTTCGAAAGAATATCTAATGTATACGTAGATCTTCAGAATCTGGCAGAGGAATTACATTTAGACATTATATGGACTGCTCATCACATTACTCGTGAAGGTAAAAAGCATAGGCTTACTCGGTATGATGAGAATGATATCTCTGGTTCAATTGCCATTGTTCGTAATGCCCAGGTTATCATGGGTCTTAACTCTACTGAGCAAGAAGAGAAAGATAATATTCTTCGAGCTGAGATAGTAGTACAAAGGGATGGTCTTCCTTCCGGTAGAGCATTATTCAAATGCGATGTCGAAAGGCAAAGATGTACGGAATTTACAAGGGAACAACGTAAACAATATGATGAAGTATATGGTAGTAAGTTGGATGAACAATTTAAAAAGAATACTAACCCGGATGCGGATTCTAAGAAAAGGGAAAGAACTACTGGAGACATTTAGATGTAAGTTGGGTTATCATGAATGGGTAGCAGTTCATTGGACTGAGTTTAAACAGAGACCTCGTAGGGCAATTTTTTCTAAGAAAGGCGGGAGAAGGAAAGCCCAGTATTATGAGAAACGTCATGTAGAGTATTACTGTAATATATGCGGGAAGAAAAGATATGAAAATAACAAACCAGTTTAAATCTAGACTAAGAACTTACTTCGTTAAACGATTAGGGGGTTATGATTATAGGCATGGCTGGATGCGTATGCCAACTTGCCCCTATTGTGGGAGAGAACATAAGTTGGGAGTTAACCTTTCTATGTATAGAACCAATTGTTTTAGATGTAATGCCCATCCTTCCCCTGCTCAACTAATAATGGACATAGAAGGATTTACTGAGTACCATGAACTAATTAATTTTTTGAACAATGGCCAATTTGATGAACTACAGTTTAAGGAAGAGAAAATCGAACTTGCCGAAAGTAAGCCAGTATATCTCCCTGAGGGATTTAGAAACATTTCGCTCGGGGATAGCCAACTTGCAAAAAGCATTCGGGGATATATCAAGAAACGCGGATTTAGCCTCGAGAAGTTTTCAAGATACGGTATCGGCTATGGAACAAGCGGCTCAACATATGGGTACCTTATCATCCCGTTTTATTATCGAGGACAACTTAGGTATTACAATGCTCGAAATGTTATCGGCAAAGGGCCCAGATATAATAACCCAGACAAAGACATCACCGGTTTGGGAAAACAATTTATCATCTTTAATCATGATGCGTTGGAGATGTATCGGTCGGTATTCATTTGCGAAGGAGCACTTAATGCTCTCACAATTGGGGATAGAGCAATTGCCACAATGGGCAAAGCTATTAGTCAGTACCAAGTCAATGAACTACTTAAATCCCAATGCCAAAGATATATTATCCTTTTAGACCCCGATGCCAGGTCTTATGCTGTTAATCTCGCACTTAAATTAGTAGCTTATAAAAAAGTCAAGGTAGTATTTCTTCCAGAGGGTTTTGATGTAAATGATTTGGGGAAGAAACAAACACTTAAGCTAGTATATCAAACAAGGTATCAAAGTTATCAAGAACTGATTCAAATCAGAAACTCTTTGGAGTAAGGATTTCCTATTATATTATAAAATAATATATTTATGCGTGAACCATCTATCCATATAACTAAGTCTCAGTTTGAGGAAATATTAAATACCTTAGAGGTAGATAACTTCCCAGTTGAGGCTTTTTTTGTTATTGCCCGGAAAATGGCAATAAATCATAGAGCAGTCTTAGTTTCTAATAATAAGAATACTAAGCGAGTTAATAACATTTTACTAGCATCTAAGGGGGATGCTGCCCTTGTTGCTGATATTTTATATGCAACTCGTATAAAGTTAAAGCATAGGGGAGTTCGTAAAATAAACGAAAGTAATACAAGGGAATGGGCAAATTGTAAAAAGCTTGCCGAGATATGTAATACCTTCTGTGAGGATTTTAAATTTGATACTCGAGAAGGTTTTATTAAATATATTGAGACAGGCTTAAAGAGGATGACTGATTATAGGAATGTTATGCAAAGGTTAATATCTATGCAGGACAACATCACTAATCAAATGGATGCCGAGATAGAACTCAAGGGGGATAAGGACCCAGGCTTTACCAAAGACATCCATGATGAATTCATAAAAAGAGTTGCTAGTGTTACTGGTATTTATGAATCTTATGAACATCAGCCAGAGAAATATGTTCACTTTCTTAGGATTCATAATCTAATGGATGAAAAGGATTGGAATGTATTTCAATTTTTGGATGCCCAGTTCGAAGCTCTTGCTTGGTGTAATGGATTACCAGAACCAAGTCAGATGTATAATGATAAGGCTATCGAAAGATATAATAAATACCTATATAAAAATAAAGATAAACGAACCTTAGATGAACCTCAAGTTGAAGGCTCACTCTGGGAGAAAATTAATAATTAAAACATAACGTTATGAAAGGTTTACAATTTTTCGGAAACAGAGTGGAGGATGCAGCTAATGCTTTTATTGATGTCCTCAAGTATTCAGACCAATCGGTAACTTATCCAGATTTTAAGGATATCGACCTTTGGCCTGATGAGATAATTAATATGTTCTATGTGATTTGGAAGAATGCCAAGTTTTCAGAACTAAGTGCAATTATTATGTATACTCAACAATCTTTTAGATTTGAAGAAATATCAGAATTGATGTTGGGTATTGGTTTGGTAGAGATGAGGCATCTTGACAAGATATCTGATTTCTTACAAAGGGCAGACCCATACGAGGATTACCCTACCATGAATATTAATCCTGCAATTGAGATTGGTTCTACTTGGGAACAAGCTTTAAAGATTGCTTTGAATTCTGAGATAAAAACTATCGGTCATTATAAAATGATTCAAAGGGCAATTACTCAATATAGTGAACGTTCTGATTATAATGACGTGAATTATTTCCTTGAGAAATTGATTGCGGATGAGGAGCATCATATTAAACTTCTCAAAGAAGCAATGGGTATGGATAAAGCTACTAAAGGTGTAACAGTAATTATCAAATGAGTAGGATAATCATACAGAATGGAAATTTGTGCGAACTCGACTTACCTCTTAAGTTCGCACAAAAACTTTATAATGAGTTTGCCATTCGACATCCGAATGCTTTCTACTTACGTACAAGGCAAAGAGGTATGCAGAATTGGGACGGTAAGATTCATTACATCACCAAGACTGGGCAATTTAAAATAGGTTTACTTCCCAAAGTATACGATATGTGTATTGAGATGGGGATTAAACCTAAAGTTGTAGATATGAGACAACCTTTACCTAAAGTCAGTAAAGTAGTTACGAATATAGGCAAATATAAATTAAGACCAGAGCAAGAGAAAGCTGTTAAGGCAGTTATCAATAATAAGATAGGGAATACACCCTTTCAAATTGGAGTATTGGATTTGACTGTAAATTTTGGGAAAACACTTATCATGTCGTCTTTATATTTATCCTATAAGAAGCAGTTAAAGACTTTGCTAATAACTAATGATTCGGATTGGTTAAACCAGGCTAGAGAAGAATTTAAGCAATATCTTCCGGGAGAAGATATCACTTTTGTTCAAGGCAAGGTTTTAAACTGGAGTAACTTTACTATAGGTATGGTTCAATCTATTTCGAGAAATATGAGATTCTATCAAAAGGAATTATCTCAAATAGATATGGTACTTATAGATGAGGCTGACCAAGGAGGTAGTAAGCAATATCAGAATGTAATCACTCGGTTATTTAATACCAGAATTCGTATAGGATTATCTGGTACGATTTATATGAGTAAGCTTGCTAAGGATAGGGTTAAGAATATGAACCTTGAATGTTTCTTTGGTAAAGTGATTGCCGAGTTTAAACTTAAGGATTCTATCAAAAAGGGTTACTCAACAAAAACCGTTGTAAAGATGGTACCTGGTAAACCCTGGTATGGTAATTGGGAATCTGATTGTATTTCCTATAAGGAAATATACGATGATTCAATCACCAATTGTTATACAGCTTGGTTAATGGCTTATAATAGATTACTATGGAACCTTAATCAAGGCAGATACCCTGCTCTCGTAGTATGCAAGCATATTGCACATTGTGAAAATCTATATAAGTTCTTTAAAAAGAAACTGGGCGATGCCTATAATATTGCCTATGTGCATGTTAATACTCCTTCTAAGTTAAGACAACAAATAATGAAGGATTTTAGAGAAGGTAAAATAGATATCCTGGTATCAACTACAATCATTGCTCGAGGTAAAAACTTTCCTAAGCTTAAGTACTTACTCAATACCGCAAGTATGGATTCACAAGAAAAATCCATTCAATTCCTTGGTCGTTTGGTAAGAACCGATGAATCTAAAAATAAGGTATACCTTGATGACCTTCATTATCCTGGGAATTATTTAGATAGGCACGGTAAACATCGGAAGCAATATTATCAGAGACAAGAATTGAAAGTAATACTGTTAGATAAGCTATGGAAGAAACATCCTAACCATAGCCTTATTAAGAGTTAACTAGAAGTACTATGAGTATTTACTTTTTCTCCGTAGGAGGAAAAGTAAATTACAATTAATAAGCATATAGGCATTATGAATAATGATAAACTAATATGTATCAGAGATGAAGATGATACTAAACTAACTACTCTCTTATCAGAAGGTTGGAGGATAATCCAAATCTCTGCATCAGGTATTTATTGCTGGGTACTCTTAAGGAAAACCCAATAACACTAAAAAGAAAATTAAAGGCTTTCAGTGATGGAGAAATATATTTTAATTACAGCGGTGGTTATTATGATAATAATACTCGCTTTAGACTTCATATTTTCTAAGGATGGTTATCAATGTCATTCATGTAAGAAACGTTTTCATAAAGAGGATTTGGAAATCAAAGGATGGCATTTCAAAGAATGGGTCTGTCCTAATTGTAAACACCTTAATTATACTTATGATGAGGAAGATTAAAGAATGGTTTAAGTCTCTTGTTGTGGGGGAGGTACATAATCCTAAACATGTATTCAACTGTAGAGATTTGATATGGATATCAAGCTTGGAAACTTCTCAAAATACTCCCGAATGCTTTACTCATTATTTCTATCTGTACTGGAGTAATGATATGGTGGTCAAAGTATACCAAGAAAGTCACGATAGAAATTCATACCAAGAATTATATAAACTCAGGGAACTATTTATTAATAACATGGGTTATTCCTATGTTCCGATAGAAGATAACAGTGAGATATACATAGATATACATTTATTATAAACGTAAAAAGGATATATAATGGCTAAGTATCATTTATATATACGGGCAATCCCTGGATATTCAGATTATTATGCAACTGTAGATGGGGATATACTTAAGAAAAGAGGTAATTCTCTTTTTAAACTTACTCCTACCAAAGTTCATAATGGTTATTATACTGTTAAAATTATACACAGAGTTAAGGTTCATAGGTTAGTAGCTTTAACCTTTTTACCTAATCCCAATAATTATCCTATTGTAATGCACAAGGATAATAATCCAGAGAATAATAGGGTATGTAATCTTAAGTGGGGAACCCAATCTCAAAACATGAAACAGATGGTTAATGATGGTAGACAAAGAAAATCTAAAATAATTAATTATAAATCTGAGGTATTAACCCTACATTCTCAGGGTTTTTCTATCCCTGAAATAATTAAGTCTGTGGGGATCAGTAAAACTTCAATACATCGTATAATAAAAGGGAAGCTATGAGTAAGAAAAGTAAACCAAAAAAGTTACCCGATTTAAGTAAACAAGATATTTTAACACCAATAGATTTAACTCAGTTGGGGACTAATGGTGATGTTTGCTTTGGTATTGGGTATGATTTATCAACTAAGGAATGTAAACTATGCGGAGACTCAGAATTATGTGCATTCAAGATGTCACAGAACTTGAACATTACAAGAAAAGAACTTGAACAGAAGAATCAATACAAGGATTTGGATATACTAGAAGATACCGTTGGTATCAAGAAATATATTCGAGGTTTGATTCGGAAAGGGAAAGATAGAAAAGAGGTTATTACCAAAACCGTTGAGAAATTCGAAGTACCAAGAAAACGTATTAGAGAACTTTATAAAGAGTGTACTAAATAATGAAACCAATAGAGATGATATGGGCTATGTTCAAGGTATACCTTAACAACCCAAACTATTTTGTAAAGCAAGAAGATGTACTTGCTAATTTATGTATGGAGGGTTCTACCGATGTAATCAGGGTGTGTAATTCATTGGGAGTACATGTTTCTAGACCCGAGAAATTAACCTTTGGACAACTTTTACGTAAATGTAATATATTATGAACAGATTTAGATTTATCAAAGTAAGGGAGGTAGTATCTCCCAACAGAGCAAACCCAAATGATGCTGGGTTAGATTTCTATGTACCAACCAACCTGACTTCAGAGGATATCCATTCTAAGAATGGGTTCGATTCAGGAGGGTATGATTTGGATATACCCTTTAGTGAACATTTCGTAAGGCATATAGCTTTAAAACCAGGTCATCGTATACTTATCCCATCGGGTATCAAAGGTTTGCTAGAACCTCCTGCATCTATGTTAATGGCAGCAAACAAATCTGGTATAGCTACTAAGAAAGGATTAATCTTTACTGCCGAGATAGTGGATTCTCCCTATGTTGGAGAGATACACATTGGAGTATACAACACTTCTCAAGAAGCCCAGGTTATTGAGGCTGGCCAGAAGCTAGTACAATTTATTCATGTACCTATCTATATTACTGAACCAGAAGAGATTCAACAAGAGGAATTTTATACTGAATCCCAGATGTGGGGAAGTAGAGGAGGGAATGGTTTTGGTTCATCAGGAAGTAAATAATCATGGACATCAGGAATATAAATGAACAAGTGCCTCAGGTAGAAGAAACTGAGGCACGGATATTACAAGAAATGTATGTTCTTGGGATAGAGCAATTCTCTGGGTATAAATCCATAGAAAAGCTACCAGATTACCCATTAGATATAAATAATCCAAAGAGCCAAGTTATTCTAAAGGATTTTATTGGTAGGGTTATTGAGGAATTAACCGAAGGATTCGAATCTACCGATGAAGTAGTATCTATATATCGTGATTATGGATGGAATAATGATTGCTTAACCTCAGAAGAATACACTCAGGTATTAAATCATCTAGCAAATGCAAATGAGGAACAAGCAGATGCCTTGGGATTCTTCTTTACTTTGCTTTTGTATTCTAATATATTGCCAGAAGATATTCTGAAATACCAAGATGCAAAGAGTTTATTTGAGGTAATGGCAATCGGAGTCAAAGACCTACTCATCAAGTACCCAGATCATCGAAGTGTAAGGAAATATCCTATATTAAGTTCAACCGATTGGGCAAGAGAGGATAGAGCAGAGTATGATAAGATAGTTTCTTATACCCCAGGTTTTCATGAAATGAGCGAGATATCTCATGAAAACGAGAAGCTATATTTATGGGAAGTAATATATGAACTCAATAAAGCAAGGAACTTCCTTAAATGTAGACCCTGGAAACAAACTCAAGTAATGACCAAAGAAATAGATTTTCAGGAATCATTAGTAAAAGCTTTCTATCTCTATATGGGATTCTTAGCCATGAATGGGTTTACTCCTTGCGGATTATTTAGTTTATTCTTTAAAAAACAACGTCTCAATTTATGGAGGCAAACTACAAATTATTAGTAACCAATTAAAAATCAGCCAATTATATGTCGGGTTGGAATAAGAAATTAGAGGGGCTTCAACTTAATACGGAGGAGTCCCTCCATTCGTTAGAATTTGCTACTTCACAGGAAGCATGGGAAAAACTCAATGAGGGATTCCTAAGATTAGACCCAATCCTATTTGGGAAAGGAGCTATGGCTAATAGTGGGGTAGCAGTAGTGTATAATGTATTTATAAAAATACGAAAAGCATGGGTAGACCCAGAATTTGATTATGGGCGGTGTTTCAATTATAAAGAAACTAAGTGGACTAGCTTATTGAATAACTACATAGATTTTAATAAGCTTGACTTGTTGCGTAGTAAACTGAGAGTACTGAGAAATAAGTACAATCAGAATTACAATATAACTTATATGTTCAATAATCATCATGATAATGGTAAACAATGTTTAATAGCTGCGACTTTTTCAAAACGATTCGGGGAAGACATCCCAGTTATTACAATGGTAGTTCGGGCTTCGGAGATTACCAAGAGGTTAATATTCGATTTCCTATTAATTCAACGAATGTCAGAGTACGTATATGGGCCGGACCAGTCAGTACAAATCAACCTATTTGCGACTCAAATGTACGGAAATGTGGAGACACTTCTAATGTATCATACCCATAAACCTTTGAAGAAGGTACTTAAAGGAGCAGAGGAGAATTCATGGAATAAGAGGATAAAAGAGATATGGAAAAAATTCCAAAAGGGCACAGAGAAGGAATTCTCTTCATTCAAGGTATTCTTTAGAAGTTTTAAAGTGCTTCGACCAGATTTATATGAGGAAACATATAAATCAATGAAAGCAAAAGAATTACTTCTTGAATACGAGGATATAGAATACCCGGAGAATGTAATCTCTTACTCTCAACGTAAAGCCTATAAAAAGAAACTTTTAAAACAAAAGAACAATGGAAGCTAAGGAATTTTTAAATCAGAAGCGTATAGGATTAGTAAACAAATTCTATTACCAAGTTTTAGAGATTAAAAAGAACGGTGCAGAACCAGATATACCCTTGTTATTAAAAGAGGTAGAGGATTTTGATGATTTTGTATATCGCTACTGGCATATGACCTGGGTTAGTTCTACAATGTCATACAATTAAATATTTATATTATATGAGGATATATTCTAACAGTTTTGAGTTAATGTCCGAAATGGGCAGAGAACTCAACAGTTATGGTCAAACTGTAAAACCAAAGACCTATCAAAATAAAGTGATTGAAGGTAATGAGGATTTTATTACAAAAGAACTCATTTGCCAACAATATTGTTTAACTTCACTTGGAGACCCAGTATGGTTATTCATATTCTCTCATTCAAAGGAATGGGCAGATGCCGAGTTTAAAGAAAGAATTGGTTGGTATGATTTAAATCCAGGTAAAGCTTGGGAATTGAGAAAAGATTTATGGGAACAGTTTTTGGTGAATGGTAAGTTTGATTACACCTACCCAGAGCGTATTTGGAACTCGTTAGACATTTATGGTAGTACTTCTTTTAACTGTGATTCAGCAATGCAATCAGTTATTGAACTTCTTAAGAGGGATAATGATACTCGTAAAGCAGTACTCCCTATATTCCATGGTACAGATTTAAGATTCCTTGATGGAAGTAAACGTATACCTTGCTCAATGTATTATGATTTCCTTATCCGTCAGAATGGTAAAGGAGAGAAGGTATTACATATTTGCTATCATCAAAGAAGTTCGGACTTTGTACAACATTTCGGTAATGATGTATATCTTGCATGGAGACTCATGCAATATGTAGCTAAAGAGGTAGGAGTAAAACCGGGTTATCTGTATCACACAATCGATTCTCTTCATGCTTATAAGAAAGATTGGACATCATTAGCATCTAATCTGGAAGACTTACAAGAGAAATACTAATAATGAGGGATGTATCTACTACTGGTGGGTATGTCCCTTTTTCTATTTTAAAATATGGAGACACGGTATACAATAATAAAAAACAAGAGAGAGCTTAAGAAACTTATTGCTTGTTGTAAAGCTACAGGTTATGCTTGCTGTGATTATGAAACAAATGCAGAACCTATATATAATAAGGGTTTTAAGCCAACTATACTCTCAGTATCCTGGATGCCAGGGTTTGGTGCTTCCATTCCTTTAGACCATTTCGAAACAAAAGATTATACTTCACCCGGTTGGAATTGGAAAAAGATGCTAAGGAAATTTGGGGAAGAGGTAATTGAGAATTATGACATTGTAAAGGTTGCATGGAACTGGAAGTTTGATGACCAGATAAATCAAAAGTATCAAATATTCTATAGGGGTACTTGTTTAGATGGTATGCTTGCAAAATATGTTCTCAATGAGGAAAAACCACACGACCTAAAATCAATGGTAAGAAGATATCTGCCCGAGTATGGTAATTATGAGAAACAAGATGCTTTCGATAAGATACCTTGGGATGAAAAAGAATTAGACCCACTTTGTCATTATGGATGTCAAGATACGGATTATACTCTTAGGTTAATGATATTCTTTGAGAAGAAACTAATTGACTTAGGTATGTATTCTGTATTCCGTAATTTATTTATGTGTAATTCACGAGTACTTACTTCAGTAGAGAAAGAGGGTTTATATCTAGATACCGAGTTCAATAAAAAGCTTTTAGAAGAATATAAACCAAAAATAGATGCTGCTAGAGACTCAATATATGCTTTGCCAAGAGTAAAGAAATTTGAAAAGAAATATAACCAAGAAAAGATTGATAAGTATATCCAATCTATCGAATCAGAACTTGAAGAGTTAGATTATAATGACCCAAAGGATAAACGTAAGATTGCATCAAGGGAACAGAAAATTTCAAATATCAAGGCAGGTATATTCACAACTAAAAAGGAACAAGAATTAATAAGACCCATTAATTTGGGTAGTCCAGTTGATTTACCTGCATTGATGTATTCAGAAGATGGCTTTCATTTTGATGTGATTAAGGATAATGAATCTGGTAAACCAAGTACTGATGAAGAAACTCTTACTAACCTTAGGTTAACGATTAAAAAGCCAGATTCACCAAAGGCAATATTCCTTGATAAGCTTCTTGAATTACGAGGGTTAGAAAAAATGTATAAGACCTATATTTATGGATGGTGGGAAAAGGTACAAGATGATTCTAGATTACACGGTAGGTATAATATACATGGTACAGACTCTAATCGGTTTAGTTCTGCAGACCCAAATATGCAGCAGATACCAAAGACATCGGTAGACCCCAATATCAAGAAACAATTAGTTGCTCCTCCGGGATATTTATATATGGCATTTGACTACTCACAGGCAGAGTTAAGAATGATGGCTCATCTATCGGGTGATGAAACATACCTTGATGCTTTTGCAAAAGGAGCTGATCCTCACTTGGGCATAGCAGCAGCAAAATACGGAGTATCAATTGAGGAAGCCTCTAAAATATACGAAGATGAAAATCATCCTAATCATAAATTATGGAAGACTAGAAGAAAACAAGCTAAGCAAATTGCATTCGGTTTGATTTATGGTATTGGGGAAGCTTTACTTGCAGTAAAATTATCCGACCCAAAAGCTGGTATTATAGTTACTAAAGAAGAAGCCCATAAAGAAATGGCAGAGTTCTTTGAGAAACATCCAAAGATACTTAAATTCAAAGAGAAGCAAGAGAAATTCCTGCGTAAGCATGGGTATTATACCCAGTTATTTGGTACTAAGAGAAGATTACCCCAGATATACTCAAACGACAAACAAGAAGTTGCTTATGCTATTCGTTTGGGACTTAATTTCCCATGTCAAGGTGCTGCAGCAAATATGACCAACTTCGGAGCTATTCTTGTTTATTGGTTAATGCGACAAGGTAAATTACCAATGATGAAAGAAGCTTGTACGGTACATGATGCAGTATATATGTATTCTAAACCAGAAGATATAAATACATGGACTGTATATACCATTTGGAATATCCTACGTAACCCAAGTACTAAGAAGTATTTCGGTTTTCAAGTAGATGACGTAACTCTATCAATGGATTTTACAATAGGTAGGTCTATGGCAGAAGAATTACCGTTTATGCCAGGCTATGATTATACTAGAATGTTAAAACCAGACTTTTCAGTAGAAGAGTACATGGAAGAATATCATAAGTTTAAGACTCGTAAAATTGGTAATTTTAGTGCAGCTTCACCAGAAGTATTTATGGAACTATATAAAAAGGAAATCCATAAATATCAACGAGAATATGAAAAATCGAGAAAAGGGTAATATACCAGGATTTAGTAATTACTACATATCCCGTACTGGAAAATTATACTCGAAATTTACTGGTAGTTGGAAATTAGTAAAACCTGCTATGAAAGATAATGGTTATTTATCTAACTCTTTAGTAGGAGATGGTGGTAAACGGAAGAACTTTTATAGACACAGGTTAGTGACTTCCACTTATATACCTAACCCAAACCATTATCCTCAAGTATACCATAAAGATAATGACCCTGAAAATAATAGAGTAAGTAATCTATATTGGGGAACTGCTAAGATGAACATGGGTCAATGTATAGAAGATAAAAGGTTCTATTTTGTTGGCAAAGAACGAGAACGTAAGGTAAATGTAGAATTATTAATTTCTAGGTACATAGAAGGTATACCAAGAAAGGATATACTAGAAGAATTTGGTATCTCAGTTGGTGTATTGTATAAAATATTACGGTATAATAACATAAAACTAAGAAAATGAAAAAGATTTTGAACGGACCCACGATATGGCGAGCTAAATGCCCAGTATGTGATTGCGAATTTGAATACGATGCTTGTGAAATACGTAGTGAATTTTTAGAATCTCCTACGGATTATGAGATTATACGAGTAGTAGAATGCCCAAGCTGTAAATTTAAGATAAATCATAAAGAAAATCCAAAATCACCTACAGAAGTGAAGAAAGAGGATACTATGTCCACATAAATAAAATAAATTTATGAAACCATGGCAACAAATGAGGAATATCAAAATGCGAGTAAATTAACTACCCTTACCTATATGATTGCAGGATGTTTGGGTTATTCTATTGAGAATCTGTTTAAATACCTGGATGCTACGAATTTAAAGGTAAGTGGACAAGAAAAGATGTTATTCAATAGAGTAAAGACCCAATTACATCAATTACAGACTAACCTTACTACATTAGAGGATATGGCTTTTAAAGTAATGGCCACTGATGAGGATGGGAAACTTGCTTATGAAGATGCTACTCATATTTATTGGGCAGCTTTCTTAGTATTATTAGATAGAGGGGGAACTGATAACTTATGCGACTTACGATTAAGAGCTTTAGTAGATAAGATTAGTCCCTATAAATCTCTTCTTAGATTGCCTGGTATGAGTTTAGCTTATCAAATGGCTTTTGCTCAAGTATCTAATGCTATAAGTAAAGGTGAATTTAGTAAGGAAGACTTTAAAAACCTATTAGAAGTTTATGAAGACGGAGCTAAAGAAACTAAAGGTTAAATTTGAGGGTAGGACCCTAGAAATAGATATTCAAAAAGAATTGTCTATCAATGAGAATATCATTAATTCTCAGCTACGAGAATCTCCTTCTAGTTATTATGTACTTGCTTCCCTGAGAGATAAGTATATAAAAGAAAGAGATGCTCTAGCAAGGGAAAAAGAAGAAGCTTATTCGAATGCCTGGTTATATTATAAGGATGCTAATGAGAGATGGAATAATGAATACGTATCTCATAAGGCAAACCTTAACAAGAAATACTCTTCTATCAATGAAAGGTATTTGAAAGCTGTAGAAAAAGCAAATAAGTTCATAACTATATGTAAGTGCTATGAGTCACGCGAAAATATATTAAGAACTATTAATGCGAACCTAAGAAAAGGTTAACCCATTGAACTATAAACAATTACTAACTTTTAAAAACAGTATTAGAATATGAATTATTCAATGACATTTATCTCACCTCTTGTAGCTGAGAAATTTAATCAAGAATTACCCGGATGCCCAACAGAAAACCGGGTACTTATTTTATCTCCCAAGGAGGTAAACCAAACTAAATCCGGTTTGATTATCCCTGAACAAGTAAAAGAGGGAGTTCCTCGTAAAGGGGTTGTAGTAAAGAGTGGAGAAATTACTGAAGAATACAAAACCTACCGAGAATTGGTTGCTGTAGGTAGAATAGTTACCTATGGTTTGTATGCAGGTAAAGAACTTGAATTCGAAACGGACAAACTATCTCCTGCTCTCAAACAACTTTTAGAGAAAAACGTTCTTACCGTATTGAGTATGAACGAAGTAGTTTACTCAGAACCGAATAATTAAAACTAATCATTATGATAAAAGACAAGAAGAAAAAGAAAGTTTCATCAGAGGGACTTTCTACAAAAGAAAAGATGCTAGCTAGAAAGAAACAGCTAGAATCTAAGGGAAACGGAAGTGGATTGGTATATCCAAAAGAAGGAACCCTGAGAATGAGAATTAAATCTCCGGGTGATGACCAAGAATTGGGTATCGAAATTATTCAATTCTATCTGGGTGGCAATTTGGGAGGAGTTATATCTCCGGCTACTTTTGATGAACCTTGCCCATTCATGGAGAAATATCAAGAATTGAAAAACTCCAAGGATGAAGATGACAAGGAACTTGCCAAGAACCTGGTACCAAGAAGAAGATATGTTATCGGTGGTATCATTTACTCAGATGAAAAGGGTAGTAAGGTAGATTACGAAGGCAAAGATAAGGGAGTTTTAGTTCCTCGCTCAGTATACCAGGATATCATTGACCTTTACCTTGATGAAGATGAGGCAGGTGATATGACAGACCCAAAAACTGGATACGATATCAAGGTAATTCGTTCCGGGTCTGGTAAACTAGACACCACTTATTCTGCTCGTGCTTGCAAACCAACTAAGTTGGACAAGAAATATCAAGGTACAATTGACCTTGAGGGAATAGTTCGTTCTCAAATCAAATCATATGATGAGTTGGAAGATTTACTTTCACAGTATCTAAATGAAGACCATGGGGATGACGATGATGACGATAAGTCAAAGAAGAAAAAGAAAAAGGGAGTTCACAAAGACCATTACATGGAAGATGATGAACCTAAGAAAAAGAAAAGAAAATACAAATCGGATATTTAAGGGTTAGTAATATGGTTTCATTCGAAGGTGGTAATTAGATTCGTTCTGTTATCACCTTCTTTAGTTTAAAGACATTACATTATGGCAAAGAAATCTAAGGTTGGTTTAAAAGTACCAACAGCAAATGAGATGGCAAAGAAATATGGGAGTATGATTAAATTAGCTTCAGAAGTAACTGATACCGATTTATATATACCATCTACTTTCTTTGCTTTGAACTACTTATTCGGTAAGGGTATTCCTTATGGTAAAATCGTTGAGATTGCTGGAGAGGAATCCTCTGGTAAATCTTTAGTGGCTTATAACTTTGCTTATGCTACTCAACAACTTGGAGGTCATGTGATATGGGTAGATGCTGAACAATCCTGGATGAATTCATGGGCTGAAATCAATGGAGTAGACCCTGCAAGAGTAACTATTGTTAATGATACCCGTATTGAATATATTGCAGACGTAGTAGCAGACTTAGCAATTTATTTACGTTCTCAATTAACTCACAATGAACCGATACTCTTAGTAATCGATTCCATTGCAGCTACTGACTGTACTGATAATATAGATGCTAAGATGGTTGATGGTAAGGCAGAGATGGGAGGTAGAGCAAAGGCTCTTTATAAATACTTCCGTATCAGAAGTGAATTATTCTACAAACTGGGAGTATCTCAGATATATATTAACCAATTAAGAACTGCTTTGAATGTCGGATTTGGAAAAGATAACACAACAACTACAGGAGGTGCAGCACTTAAGTTCTACGCTTCAATCAGAGCTGCTTTCTATTCAGGAAGGTCTGTTACCATTAAACAAAATGGGAAAGAAAGGAAAGCTGGGAAACTTGTCACTATCAGACTTATTAAAAATAAAGTTGCTCCTCCTCGACCTACAATCAGCAAATGCCCTGTATATTTCAATCCTAAATTCCACGAAGTCGGGTTTGACAGATGCTATGCTTTAGAGGATGTATTAGTAGATACCGATGTAATCGAAAAAACTACTGGTGGGTATAAATTGAAAGGTAAAACTCTTGCAAGAGGGGAAGAGAAATTCCAAAAGCTTTTGGAAGAAGACGATGAACTTCGTAGAAAACTTTTACGGAAAGCCGGAGTAAATACCATAGGTACTACTAAAAAGCAACTGGAGAAAATAGAAACAAATCTATTCCCAGTCGATGGTGTAGAATATGAAAACTATTCAGATTCAGAAGAGGAGGAGGAAGACGATGAATAAGAAAGAGGTAGAAGGTATAGAGAAAGTAATTAAAGAGTACCTTAAGAAAAATTTGAGAATGGAATCTAGGGTTAGGTATCTAGATGCTTATAGCCCACCCGAGAATTATTTAGATGTATATCTTGGAGAGGAAAAGATTCAAGAAGTTTCACTTTATGAATTAGATTTTGGACGATGAGTAACAGATACTATGAACTTTTAGAAGAACTCCTACAAACGGTTAGAGAGAATTACTTACTAAGGTGTATCAATTACCGTTTAAAACAAAAGCTTAAAAAGTATGAGCAAGAAAACACAATTTATAAGGTCCAAGAATAAAATAGGTAGTCTGTCTTGGACTTCTCCAATCTATACTCATGGAGAAGGTAAGTATCAGGATAAAATACTTCATGATAATATACCTGGTTACCCAGGTTATCATATATCCAAAAGAGGTAGAATATATTCCAGATGGGATGTAAATGGTAAGGGTATATTAAACAAAAGATACCACTTAAAACAACCTCATCTGAATAAGAATGGAAGGTATGTAGTAGGATTATCCCAACCAGGTATAGGAAAGAAGAATTGGTTAGTACATAGATTAGTAGCTTTAGTCTATATCCCAAATCCAGAAAGGTTACCTTATGTATGTCATAAAGATAATGTACCTACTAATAATCGAGTAGAGAATCTTTATTGGGGTACACAAAAAGATAATATGTCTCAAGCTTCTAGGGATGGGAGGATGATTCAAGCTAAAGGAGCCGATAGTGTACATTATAAAGGTACAGAAATCCAAAGGTCATATATTCCAAGACTTATAGAAGTTGGATTTACAATTAAAGAAATTGCCGAAATGATGGGGTTTGGGATTTGTTTAGTTAGGGATTATTATAATAATTATCGTAACTTGACTCAAGGAACCAATTACTATATTCATTCTAAAAGAAAGAAGAAATCATGAAAAAACTAATACTTCTAGTGGATGGGGAAAATCTACTACACCAAAGTTTTCATAAGTTCGAAAAACTTAAATCTACCGATGGCAAACCGAGTGGGGCAATATTCGGATTTTTCAAATCTCTACATATGTATCTTACAAGGTTCGAACCGGATGAGGTTTATATTTCATTCGATAATGGTCATTCACCAGTAAGGACGAAGTTATTGCCCAATTACAAGGGACATAGAAAAAATATATCTGTAGATTACGAATCATTGCAAAAGCAAAAGGCAATTATAATGAAAATGCTGGGTATGCTAAGAATTAATTATATCTTCGATAAAAAGAAATCTACAGTATATGAAGGGGATGACTTCTTAGCATACCTTGCAATTAAAAAATTCCAATCCGAGAAAATGATACTTATATCATCGGATAAAGACTTTAACCAGTTGCTATCAAATAACCTGAGGATATATAATCCCAGAAAAGATGAGATGATAAGAATGGATAACTGCAAAGAATTATTCGGTTATCATTCTCATGAAACGGTAGAGTACCTTGCAATGGTTGGAGATACTTCCGATGATATACCAGGGTTCCCGGGTATAGGCCCAGTAAAAGCAAGGAAAATCCTTGATGAGGGTAGAATTGAGAAGTTTATTGCCCAGAGTAAGAACAAAGAATATCTTCAAATATGGAAAAGGAATGAACAGTTAATCGACCTTTTCTGGTTTGTAAGACATAATCCATTGGATAAGTTACCAATTAAGTCAAAGAAGAAGTTTAAGTATGAGAAATTCAAAGAGCTTTGTATCGAATACTCTTTAGCATCATTTTTGACAAATGAATTTATAAATTCATTTAAAGCATTACATCATGAGTAAGAGAATTATGTTTGTGGGTCCCTCTGGTATAGGGAAAACTACTTTAGCTAAGTATGTAGCTAAGAGAGAAGATCTACCTTTTATTTCTGGTAGTATGTCAGATTTATTACCTGCTACTAAAGGGGTATCACATAATGAAATATTATCCCTCGGTTCGGAGGCAATGTATAAAGCAGATTTTCAACTTCTGAACAAAAGGAATAGGTTATTCAAGGATAGAGAATACTTCGTAACTGATAGGAGTTATGCAGATTTGGCTGCTTATTTTTGGTATAAGCAATCAAGAACTTTACCAGAATGTGAAATGGAACATTTTTTCTGTCAATGTAAGACTTTAATGGAAGATCAATGTGATGTAGCAATCTTCTTACCATTAAATCTAGATACTTATAAGCATTGGTCAATGGAAGATAATGGTAAGAGAATACTTAACAGATTCTTCCAAGTTCAGATATCATCTCTTATGGGGGAATTGCTTGCAAATTGGGAAATACCCACTATTTGTATATCTGAGCTCGATTTAGGTATGAGAACGGAACAAATCAATTACCATTTAGATAGGATATGGGGAAAGAAGTAATAGCAATAGCCTTTTCAGATTTACATATAAATCTATGGGCTAAGTTTAATGAGAACAATCACAGGACCCTGAATAGTTTCAGGGTTTTGTCGATTATACGGAAATTATGTAGAAGGTTTAACTGTCCTGCATTATTTTGTGGAGACTTATTTCATAAGGCCGAAACAATGGACCAAGAATTGGCAGAGATATGTTATAACGAACTAATCGAAGGATTTTGGATATATGCCATATCTGGAAATCATGATATTAAGAAAATAAGTAAGGTTGGTACTAAACCCTTTAGCTGGCTTTATCAAGTAGAGAAGTATGGTATCATGATATTAGATTATGAAAAAACCCAACTATCTTCTACACATAAAGATATTATGGTATATGGGGTTCCTTATATTGATAATAATGTGGGTCTAAGTGAATACTTAAAGAAGTTAGAATTAGATAAAAGTAAAAAGAATATTCTTTTACTACACACCGATTATCCTGGTGCAAAAGATACAGATGGTAGGGAAATAGATTCCGTAGAAAACTTAAATGTGAATGTTCTCAATAAGTTCGATTTAGTATTATGTGGGCATATACACAAACCACAAAGACTATCAAAGAAGGTTTATATGATTGGAGCCCCTAACCATCAGAGGAGAACCGATAGGGGATGTGAATTGGGGTATTGGAAAATCTATGAAGATTTGTCTCTGAAGTTTGTACCTTTGAAAAATTTCCCAAAGTTCATCGATGTAGAAAGGGAAGAGGATATTAATGATGATGGCAATTATTATACGGCAATCCCTCAAAAAGCTAGTACTCCAGTTAATAACAAACATAAGATTACTAAGCAACTTTCTAAGAAGTCTCTAGCAAAGAGATACCTAAGAGAGAAAGGTATTAAAGATGAGGTTAAAACTAATCTATTAATTGAAACACTTAAAAAGGCTGAGTCATGTTAACATTTCTAAGTATGGATGCAGAGGGATTCTGTTCAATAGAATTCCTACATTTGTTATTGAATACTCAATGTACCATACTAATCAAAGCTCCGAATGGCAAAGGGAAATCCACTATCCTTTCATCTTTGGTATGGGCAATATATGGGAAAAACCTAAAGGGAGTTTCTGAGGTAAATACATGGAAACAAGTAAGACCTAAAGATTACAAAGGTACCAGAGTTCAAGTATACTTCCAAAAAGACTCACATACCTATAAGATAATAAGATGTCAAAAGTATGAGGGAGTACTTGATGATGGGGCTAAAGGTAAAGACCGACTTATATTTATCAAGGATGGTGATGTCATTGATATAAAAGGGAAAGGTAAAATACAAGATGCCATAAACAGAGAAATAGGTTTGTCCTATACTCTGTTTATGAATTCAATTATGTTTGGCCAGGGCATAAGGAGGCTTATACAAGAGTCTAACTCAGATAAGAAAAAGATATTCGAAGAAGTATTTGATTTAGAGTTCTTAAACCTTGCTAAGGGCATTGCATTGCAGGATAAGAATAACCTTATATCTCAAATAAACGAAGTAGAACATGAGTCTCAAATGTTGAAGAAAGAATTAGAGGCTAATAAAGAGGCTTATTTTGATATGAGAGATAGGGAAAAATCTTTCAAACAAAAGATTAGGGAAGAGAGGAAAGAACTAAAACAAGATAGGGAGAAGCTAACTAAGTTACTGATTGAAAAACAAAAACAGATTAAGGATGAAGTAAATGCCTCACTTCAGATAAAGATTAAGAAACAGAATAAATTAATCCTTGATTTAAGAGGTAAGATAAAAGATGCAAAGAATTTATCGAATGTACCCCTTAAGAAAGTAATCAAAGAATTGGTAATACAGTTAGAAGCCGGTCACTACAAACGTGCGTTACGTGATGCTAAATCAATATATAAAGCGTTTTCTGACCTTGACAAATATGATAAAGAGTATCAAGAGGCTTTAGAGAGGTTGGAAGAACTTAGTAGTGTAAATGATAGGTATAAGAAATTAAAATCAGACTGTGATGATATTGCTTCTGATATTGCTTCTATTGACGAAGACCTGGCTAAGCTCAAGCAAGAAAAGCTTAAGGTCATGTCTCCAAAGTATAAACAAAAACTTAAGGAGATTAGGAAGAATTTACGGAAGGTTGATGAAGACTTTCACAATAAAGAGTTAGAGTTAGAGAATTATAACTGGTTAATTAATGACCCATTGGGTAATAATGGGATTAAGGCTTATCTATTTGATTCATCTCTTGAGTTCTTAAATAAATGCCTTGATAAGTATTCAGAGGTATTGGGATTTAGGATTGAATTTAATATTGATTTGGGCACTGCTAGAAAAGAATTTGTTACTTTTATTGAAAGGGATGGGCAAATAATTGATTATGATGAACTTAGCGGTGGAGAAAAACAATTATGTAATGTTGCAATGGCATTTGCAATGAATGAAGCTCTTACTGCTTCTAAGGGTATTAACTTAGCATTTCTCGATGAGGTATTCGAATCTTTAAGTTCAGATAATGTAGAAGTAGTTACCTCACTAATACGTCACATATTCAAAGAGAAAACTCTATTCTTGATAACCCACTTAGATTCACTTCCTCTTGGTAATACCAAAATTCTGCAAGTGGAAAAGACCCAAGGCCTGAGTAGGTACCAATTACTATAATGGTATATAAACTTTAACAAGACAGGAAGATGAAAACCTTTAGTAATTTATACTCTGCTATAAAACATGGTAGAAACATAATAATTAGGCCTAAATGGAAACCCAATGTACCAGGTCATAATTATTATGTTTCTAAAAATGGTAGAGTTTACAGATATCTTGGAGATTTCAAATGGGTAAGGATTTCTGTATATTCGGATGGTAAACCCGACAGTTATTTAAAGTGTAAGATAGATTTAAAATCTTGGTTATTACATCGTTTAGTAGCTACTATTTACCTTCCTAACCCAGATGGTCTACCAGTAGTAATGCACCTTAATAATAACAAAAGGGATTGCAGAGTTAAAAATCTTAAATGGGGTACTGAGTTAGATAATACTTTACAGGCTTGGTTTGATGGTTGTTTACCAACCCCAAATAAGATTATTTATTATAACGATGTACATAATCTTTATAATCAAGGTTTAAGTGTAAGAGAGATAGCTAACATATTACCGATTCATATTTCTTCAGTTCGTAGAATCTTGAAAGGTAAGGGTCTTATTAAGTATAAAGATAAATTTTGTTATGTCAATAAACAGCAAAAATAAGGGTTCAAGATTCGAAAGAAAGATAGGTGCTTGGTTTACAAAATGGACCGGGTACAAATTTGAAAGGAATAGAGCGGGGAGTGGAGCTTGGCATTCAAACAAGGACTCCACTTCCGATTTAACCTGTACTGATGAAAGGCATGCTCATAGATGTAAGATATCCATCGAATGCAAGAATTATAAAGAGATTAAGTTTGAACATCTACTCTTAGGTAATAAGGGATGCGATATACTGAAATTCTGGGAACAAGCTTCTAAGGATGCAAAAAGAGCAAATAAAGTTCCCATACTCTGTATGAGATATAATTCAATGCCCTCAGAAGAATTTTTCTTTGTAGTTGGAAAGGATTTATCTTCCGTATTCTATAAACCCCTATTCGATAAAGCCAATATTATGGTAATTGATGTACCAAAGATAGATGAGATTCTTTATGTATTCATGGCTAGTGACATATTGAAGAATGTAAACTATAAGTTAGTACATAAACAAGCTAAGTTAATTATTAAAAACCGGTAACCTATGAAGAAGCATACCCCATACTCATATTGTATATTTTACCTTGAAAGGAAGTACTGTGATAAAATCAATAAAGAACTCAAAGAAAAGGGGTATGACCAAATCAAGGCAATTATTCCTATGGTAAACGTATTAAGAAAAACCACAAAGGGTAAGATGGTATTCGAAGAAGTACCAGTATTATTCAATTATGGTTTTATGAGAATGCCTACTAAATTAGCATTCTCAAGGCCATTTCTTAATAAGTTACGTAGAAATATATCTGGTATCAGAACTTGGTTACGTAATACCGAGACAATGCACCCAAGAAAGAAAAAGGTAAGGATTGACAATGCAGAAGAATTTGATGATTTTTCTTTAGTGGCTACTTGTAGTAGAAAAGAAGTAAGGCGATTTAAACGTATTGCTAGAGAGAATAAGAAGTTTTCAGTAGATGATTTAGTCAATGTAAAGCCTGGAGATTACTTAGTATTACGGGGTTATCCTTATGAGGGAGTAGATGCTACAGTATTAGAGGTTGACCATCTTTGTAAAAGGGTAAAAGTTCTTATATACCCCGAAATGGGAAGAATGGAAGTATGGTTACCTTTTGACAACGTTATCTATAGTGTATATTTAAATCATGACCCAGATAAGCTTTATGCTAATTCTGGGGAATATAACCCTAATCAGATAACCAATGAAGCAATTGATAGTATAATGAGATATAGGAGAATTTAATGTTATGAACGAAGCTCAACAAAAAGCCTGGAGTTGTTTAATTGATAAAGAACAACAATCATTATTCCTTCAACTATCAGAAAGTAAATCTTCATGGGAAGCTGGTGAAATTTTAAAGTTATCTCATTACAAGTATCTTGAAATCCGGGAACGGTCAGAGAAATTCTTTAGGCTATTCTCGGATTTTTTTGAGAAACACACTTCTATTTTTCGACCAGATTGCCCCTGTGAGAGGAATTTCCAAGATTATATGGAGGGATGTTTAGAGAAACGATTAAAAAGAAAAGAAGCAAGCTTATTCACAGGAGACTCAGCTCAATTACTCCCAAAGGTAAACTCTAAAAATATAGAGAGAAACATGAAGAGGTTAAAGGAGTCTGAGGATGAATGGGACATAGATACTCTAAGATTAATTCTTGAATTTGATAGGTGGAATAACTTTAGAATACTTCCAAGGATGCTACAACAGCCATCTGCATTTAAAAGGCGGTCGAATAAGAAGGATAAGATATATATCAAGTATCTTCTTAATAGAGTACCGGATTGGATGCACACTAAACTCAAGGAAAGGTTTAGGTATAAAGTAAAACCAGGAAAGAAAAAGTATTGGGTAGCTTTAATATCTGAGGACCTATATACCGATGGTTATCTATTGTTACCAGTAAGACCTTTGGATGAAGTAGTAGATGAATTTAGTAGATTTTACATGTATGTATTTAAAACTAAAGATGATGCTGATACCTTTGGTTTTATGGTATCTAAGTTCATGATTAAAACCGAATCTGTTAAGCTTGGACAAAAATTCTGGCCAGAGTACCGTTGCTGTGTGGAAAGAGCAGTAAACTATAATCAAGTGAACAACATAGAATTCAATATTAAGAAATTGGATATGGCTTATAACACACATATCAAGAGAAAGCCTAAAAAACCTAAATCCACTGCTGCGAACCGAGCAAAAACCTCGGATTTTTATAAAAATAAATAGAGAAATAAGATAAGATTAAATTATTTATTCTTATATTTGCAAAGAAAATAAATGAATACTTTAAAATATTAATGATATGGCAAAAAAGAGTAGAAAAGACATGAAAGCTCCATCCAAGGAGAAATCAAATTTCCTTGGTGCTTCTGGGAGAAACATGACTTATAAGGATTTAAAGAGAAAGGCTATCATATTAGGGATGCCTTTCCCTGATGCTTGTTCTGCTGGGGTATTTGACTTATTACATTATATCAATGTATCAGAAGAAAAGCCAGATAAATCGTTAATTGATAAATATGACGATTGGATGGATAAGCAATTAGAAAATATTGGGTATTCGAAAGATGACCCATTAAGAAATTCTCGATTAAGGCTTGGGTTTCTCGGAGAAGAAGGGGAAAATGGGCAAAGAAGAACCAAACGAGTTCCTGGGATAAAGAAACCTCGAGAAAAGAAACCACCAAGAGAGAGGGATGAATTTAATCTTATCAAGGGTACAAAGAAATCTTATGTATTCGAATTAACTGCAAAAGGTTTTGAACTTGATAGAGTTATTCGGAGAATGAAAAAGAAATTCCCCGAAGCAAATGAGAAATCTATCAATCTTTGGTATAGAATGGCAAAGAGGAATATAAATGGTAAAACTAAAGGAAAGTAACAACGGACCCATACGACCAGATAGGTATTATATATGGACTTGGAGACCAGATACCACCAATAAGATTGTTACTGAAAAGAAATTATATAGGAAACATCTAACCGGTATACCATACTTTACTAGACACCAAGTAAAGGTTACCTTAGTTTATCTTTATGGTGTAGATGTTCTTCAATATATCCATATAATATCTGGGAGGAAACTTATAAAACAAGGCATTAGAGAATTATCCGATATGAATGGTAAACTTCTTAAAAAGGGTAGTACTAAATTCTGGTTTAAGGGTAAATTCGTAAAAGCAAGGAAGTTCATAATGCCCGATGAATATCACATAGATAAACACCGACGAAGAAGATTTATGGTACAAATGCACCGAGTCTTTAAGTCTAAAGGAAAAAAGGAATTCAATGAAAGGTACTCAATCAAACTCTATGGACAACGGCAAGGCATATCTCCCAAGTATACAAGGCAAAAGAGATTACAAATTAATCTTGCTATCCTACAGGATTTACAACAGGCTGAGTCAAGAGGAGAAAAATAAATTCAATCTGTTATTCCTGCAGTACCCTCCATTGGTAAGTTCATTGGCTTTATATTTAAGAAAGAAGATGAACATCCCAATACAAAAGGTACTATTTATCAAAGCACAAAGGGATATGCTTGAAATATTCGATGAGGCATCACTTAAATTTTTAGGGTATTTGCCTAAAGAAAGGTTTATTAAGAAGTCTTTATTATTTCAAGGGTTTGTTCCATTAGAGAGTATTAAACTTAGAAGGTCTTATGCTTATATAATGACAAATAGGATGATAGAAAATAAAATATGGGTCTACCCAATTCGATTATCCGATAACTATAAAACAATGATAAAAGGGAAATACAAATCCTATACCGAAGTATTTGGGAAGGTGGGTATTCCTGGGATAACTAAAATTAAATATAGCAATGAATAATAACGAAGGTTTTAAAATCACAGCACATCAACCAGCAAACCCATTTGCAGGTAAGAAGTTTAAGATAGTCACTTATCAAGGTGACAAGGAACTTGCCTCTCAGGCAATAACAATTGAATCTCAATTAGAATTAAAGACAACTCTAGATGAGATAAAACAATTCAATATTGCTCAGGAGGAATTATTAAAATCTGGGTATACTCAGAAATCCATACTGGTAAAGAAACTTATAACAGAGTGATATAAATAAATTATTAACCAACTTAAACATTACGAAAATGGCTAAGAAGAAAAAAGAAGTGGAACTGAAAGAAGTTTCCAGAACAGAAATCAATGGTGCAATCATCATTAAGTACGAAGACGGCTCAGTAAAGATTATCCCTGCTCCTATCATGCTTTCTGCCGAAGAAGCCGAAGACCTTTTCGGTTCTGAATCCGATGACGAGGAAGAAGAAGAAGAGGAAGAAGAAGAAGAGGAAGAATCAGACGATGATGATGATGATTCCGAAGAGGAAGAAGAAGAGGAATCGGATGATGACGATGAGGAAGATGATGATGATGATTCCGAAGAGGAAGAAGAAGAGGAAGAACTGACCGGTGAAGAACTTGCCGAAATGGACTTCGAAGAACTTGAGGATGTCTGCGACGACAAAGATCTTGAAACTGACCCAGACGATTACGATGAAGACGACGTCGAAAAACTCCGTAAAGCAATTGCCAAAGAACTCGGTCTCAAATTGCCGGCAAAGAAAGAAGCCAAAGGTAAGGGCAAGAAAGGGAAAAAGTAATCTGGTAACTGTATTCAAGATTTAAAAGAAGGTAGGGAAATTTCCCTACCTTTACTATCAACTATTAATAAACGTAGAAGTTTACTTATAATAACCATTAACTTATAAAACATTAAAAATTATGGCAACAAAGAAATCAGACTCCAAGAAGAAAGGAGATAAGGAAAAAGACTCCGAAAAAGAAGCTAAACGTAAAGCTCGTCAAGAGGCACTCAAGAATCGGCCGGCTGAACAACGCCCTAACAGCAAGCAAATCGACGTTATTGCCATTAACGACAAATCCAAGGTAATGAACTTTGGTTATGCCGTTAAGAACAAGGAAGGCTATCAGGGTGTAGTGGTTACTTCTGTATTGGTTACGGATGGCAAACCGGTATCAACTTCAGTTTCATTCGTTCCGGGAACTCTTACCGTTAAGTCTAAGAAAGGACATGGCGTTATTTGTTCTCCGAAAAACAAAAAGGCTAAGGAAGAAGAAGAGGAAGAATCAGAAGATTAAACTCTAACTTACTAACTACTATCCCATATGTCTGCTATATAAATTTAGAGTTTAAGTTCATATGAATAACATCTACACTTAGGACGTTGTTCAGCCAAAAGCTCATTGCCTGTGAAGGTAGTGGGCTTTAATTTTTTATACCCATGGAAGAAGAGAAATTAGCAATTCGAAAGAATATTCGAATACTTGCATTGGATAATCTAATAAATACTTATACTGATGCACTAGAAGATAAAGAATTAAACCTGGGACCAGATGAAAGGGAACTTGCCATCAATATAATAAATGAGGCAAGAGAAATGCTATCAGAAGAAACTCAGGAAGTATCTAACCAAGTAATGCAAAGACCCAAATGGAAAAAGACTTAAGATTATTAGTGGGAAACATTAATCAAACTCTCAGAGAATTAGATTATGTTTCGTACCTTAAAAAGGTAGCTCTTAGTAAGGGTAAGAAAGGCGAATACCAATCCCATAGGTTGAAGAGTAATTATCTGAAAAGAAAACTCATATCTCTTAAAGGAGCACTGAATAAAAAACTTCATGGGACTTATATTGTTGCCCAATTTAATTTTATAAGGGGGGAACAGAAAGAAACTTTTGAACAAACTTTTACTGACTTATCTCAGAAAGAGGTAGAAGATATACTTCAACTCGAGGCAGTTTTAAAACAATGCAGTTTAGAAATCCTAGAAATTAAAGAAATCCCAACCCAAATTAGGAAGGTATAACTATGGTATTATGTAAATAGGAAATTCAATTATTCACCTAATATAAATGAAAATGGCTAAGAAAACAGAAAAGAAGAGTAAATCGGAATCCAAGACTCCGGAACTCACAAAGGCTAAGAAAGCTTTGGATGCTTACCTTAAAGAGAACAAGTTGGACCCTACTAAGGATTGGACCAAAGACAAGAAATATGGTAAAAAGGTTACCGAACTTGTAAACAAGCTCAATAAGGAAAGAGACAAAGTTGCTGCTGCCTATCCTGAAGCTGACCAAGAGAACAACAAGAAATTGGTAAAACTCCAGGAAAAAGAGAAGAAGGAAAAAGCTGAGAAGAAGGCTGCCAAAGAGAAAAAGGAAAAGAAAGGAAATGGTGGTAGAACAGCTACCAAATACGATTATCCTCTCATCGATGGCAGAGAAATGACTTCGGCTGAGAAGAAAAAATACCGTATGGAGCAAAGAAAACTTGCTTCAGGTAAGGCTCCCAAGGAGGAAAAGGAAACTAAGAAAAAGAAGGAAGAAAAGGTAAAAGAAAAACCGGCTTCCGATAAGAAAGATAAGAAGGCCAAAGACAAGAAGAAAAAGAAGGCCGCTAAAGAAGAAGATTAATAAGAGCACTTTTTACTTTTACTTATCATATTTTTGAGTATTCGTTAATAATGGTAGAAGGCCTGGCAATATAAAAATTGTTCAGGCCTTTTATTTTCTAATTAAGTCGAAAATGGAACAAGAAGTATATAAACCAAAACTTAGAATCACTACACTATCAGAGAATGGTACCCCATTATCCGATAGGTTGGTAGATGCCTATACCGAGATGAATTCAGGTCCAAAGGTACAGCATAACGGTCCCATAAGAGTAGAAGTAACTCTTACTAATAAACAAGATATTGATAACTTCAAAGAATACTTAGATAGGTTATCTGGTACATTGCCTGCTAAGGCACCTAATGTGGGCAGAGGAAGACCTGCAGGGTCTACAACTAAGGAATTGGAATCACCAAGGGAGGATATTCTTGCAGATGTAGAAAAAATGATTGAAGAGGGTAAAAGCCAACAAGATATTATTAAATATCTTAGGGGATTGGGATTTGTATTTATCCTTACTGAAGATTTTCTATTTCACTTTCCTGGATTTGAGTTTAATAAAAAAGATGTGGGAGAAGCAACAGACAATAAGCAATATCCCAATTCATTTTCTTGGATGGCAAGATGTATCAAACGGGCTAAGGACCCAAAAGCAGATAAATTTGACCCAATGGTAATCTTTGGTTTTAGCATTCTTGGGGGACCCTCGAAAAAGATTATCCCATATCTCTATAAGGAAAGGAAGAAACCATTAAGGGCCCAAGTTGGTAAAAACGTAATCTCCTTCTCTCAGGCAGAATTCACTAAACTTCCAAAGTATATGTTAGAATCCGAAAGGATTAAGTTCTCTACTGAACAGAGACAATTGCTTTTAAGTCCCGAAAAGAAGCCTTCTAAATTCTTCCTAAGATGGGTAAACGATGCTATATTTCCAGACTCCATAAAGGAAAAGATGGAAGAAATCAAGAACCGCTAACACTTACCTCCGTATTTATTAAAAGAGTATTTTATATAAAATAATTTTAGTATATTTGCATATAAAGAAAATTTAATTATGGACAAGGAAACAAAAGACATCGTAAAGCTCATTGCTGGTATTCAAATTGAATCACTCAACTCAATCAAAGAGGATGTTAAAAATGGGAATGATATTGCCCAAGACTTAATCAAAAAACTCCTTCAGATTATTGAGGATGACGAAATAATTCGAGCACTAGATGAGCACATTGAATTATACGTAGAAATTGAGAATACTCCTCAACTGATAAATATGCTAAGTGAATACCAAATGATGGTATGCTCTCACATATTATTCAGAATGGAAGATGAATGGGTACATACTAATTCTCAGGGAGTACTTGGTACCTGGGCAATATTCCAGAGGGCAAATCTCAAATTCCACCCAGAACTAACACTTTTAAAATTTTAATATAGACATGGAAAAGAACGAATACTTAGAATCAGTAGAAATGAACACTGGAGTTGAAATGATTCCTTGCGAATCCTCTAATATTGAGGGCTTTGGTTATGACTCAAAGAAGAAACAACTTTGGGTTGCTTTTAAAGGTAATCGAGTTTATCGCTATGATGATGTACCTTATGAAATCTGCAACGGTTTACATCAAGCAGAATCAAAAGGTAAATACCTTGCAAAGAACATTAAAAATAAATTCGAAACTACAGGTTATGAACTCAGAAACTAAATTCATATTGGGCCTGGTAACCTTGGGGGCAGTGATTTACTTTATTGGTGAGAATAGAACTCATCCAGTAGAAGTGAGCACTGCTCCTTCTCGTTTTGAAAGTCCAATAACCAAGTTAATCTCTCTTCAAGATAGCATGGGCATTAAACCAAAAGAAGAGAAGAAGCAATGGTATAAATATAGGGTAGAAATAGAAACGATTCCAGAAAATCAAATCTATAAGATTGAGAAATCTGGATACCAGCAATATGAAGTTTCTAGATTGGGTGAAACTTATTCTTATGTAACCTACGAATTTACCTCAGACAAGGTAATGACTACTCAAGAAGCCTATGACTTCGTAAAGAAATATCCTGAAAGATGTACAAGGGTACCCAATACATCACAAGATAACATTTACGATAAATATAACGAGGATTATGAAGATTACATAAATGATCCAGAGGATGAAATTAACTATCCTCCAGAAATCTTCGACTTCCTAGCCGATTAACCCGAGCAAATAGAAAATAATTCAAATAAAATTTTTCTATTTAAAATAAAGTTCTTATATTTGTATCAGAAAAAGAAATTAATCATTTTACTAACATTTTAAATATAGACATTATGAAAAAGAATGAAACAAAGGTTACTAACCTGGTTGCAACTAAGGTTGCCGAACAACTTGAAAGAATTAAAAATTCTAAGACTGCTAAGGCTTCTGCTCCTAAGGCCAAAAAGACTAAAAAGGAATTGGTAAAAGATGCTCAAGAAGCTGCCACTAATTTTGCCAATGCCAAATTGGTAGAACTCTCTCCTAAAACCAAAACTTCCAAAAAGGAACAGGTTGTCAAGGAAGTTAAGGAACAACAAAAACCATCCATCATCGAACAGGTAATTTCTAATCGGGAAGTTAAATACGTATACCCTGCCGATGTAGTTGATACTCTTGCTCGGAAGAAATGGAGACAACAAACTCGAAACGAACTCCATCGATTGGAACTTGCAATGGCTCGTATCAAGGACCAGAACTCCAAGGAATTCAAGGCTGCTGCTAAAGCATATGAGGACTTTCTTTCTAAAGTCCTCAAACCAGAACAAGTTGCATAAACCTTTATTAACCAGGTGCCCGGGATAATTACCTGGGCATCTCAATTCATACAAAATGGATTACACTATCTTCTCTGATAAAGAGATGCTTAAGCAGGACAAAGAATTGGTAGAATTACATAAACGATGTTGTAAGTCCTATCTAATCCAACATTCACTTAAGCACTCCAAGATTAAGAAGTTCTTTATCGTTTACGATTGGTATATAAATACCGATAACGTAAGGAATTTCTTTTTCAGGCCTATAAACCTTTTCATTCAGGCATTGCTTTTAGGGCAACTTGATGAAATATCCGATTACATTAATCCTAACAAAAATGGAAAACGAAAAAAGAAACGAACCAGAAAAGTATAACGTACTTTACTGCAAAGTCAAATATCAGTATAAATCTAAATATTCCCAAATAGAAACTAAACATAAGGTTATCTATGCAGGGCCAGTAGAACCAATGGCACCCATCTGGGATAATGTATCAGATATATTAAGGAAATCTGATAGAATTTGTACTGAATCTCGAAGAGAATTAAAGAAGTTAGAGGAACGTTCACAGAATAACCTTTACTTCAAGAAAAATGGTATTACCCATATAATCGTATACAAATGTTTAGAGAAATAGTTAAAGACCTATATATAGGCAAATCGAAGTTAACCATAGAATGTAACCAAAAGGAAATACCCCAAACTACTCTGGTTCAGGATGTATTACAGAATACGGGGTTTACGGGTAATATGCCCGACTACGGTACCTATGGTAATTTCAAGGATGGGAAATTTGAGATTACTCCAATGATGCCTAAGCATTGCTTATTTGTTACTGGAGTACCCAAAGGGGCAATCCTTGATAATTTCAGAGTTAGAAGAACATATTGGTCCTCTTATTATGAGGATGATGTAAGAGGGTACTTATTTCAAATTACAGATGAAAGTATACCTCGTTTAATAATCACAAACTAAATCTATATGGAAGCAATCGATTACGTAAAATTATTTAAGCTCGACCAAGAGAATTATGATTTTAAAAGGGAAGAGTTTATATCCGAATTAGGTAAAGAATTTCTAGATTATTGCCAAACCACTACAATTGGGATAGATAAAAAGACTGGCAATATATACTATTACCGATTTAGGGAAATAGTTAAGAATTTCGAAACTAAATTCTGGGCAATCTCAGAACTTAAAATAGGAGAACCATTAACTCAGAAATTATGGAATGCCTTTTTCGCTACTCAGGTAGTTCCTTTAAGGCAAAGGTTATTCCCAAAGGTTCAGAAATTAATCGAAGAGCAAAAGGGGATAACCAATAACCGTAGTAAACAAGACAAAAAACCTACGAACCATAAAAAGGCAAACTATGGCAAGGGAAATCACAGACCTACATGGGAATAAATTTAAGGTAGGAGATTATAAACTTTGCCTTAATATTCCCATCACTGGGAAAGGTAATTTAGTATTCACCAGGGACCTAATCTCTGGTGAACCTTTTAATTTATCAGTAAGTAAGAAAAAATATAAGGGATATTTCTATAACCTATCTTTGAATCTGTATGTAAGGTTCGATTTAGAGTATATGGGTTATGATGAAAGTTCCGATATCAGAAAATCTCATTTGTATGTCAGAAAAGGAAAATAAAATGGTAAGATTCCCAAGACCTATGGGGACTACTGCAATGGCATTAGAATATCAGAAGAACCCAAATGATGAACTTCTGATAAAGATACACAACTACATTATTAATCAATGGCTGATGGGTAATGGTGTATTATGTGGTATCACCTATGATATCAATACATTCTCATACCGTATGGGTATAGATATTAACTACATACGGATATTTATGAGAGATAGGCTATTAAGCTCTAGAATATGGGATAAAGAAAAAGCAGAAGATTTACTTCAAGCGTTAATGGGAGAACAACTAGCATGGGCATTAGAAGACCGTATGGAAATAGCCCATCAGGTTAATATCCTAAGAGAATCTCAGGGAGGGAAATACGTACCGTTTATATCTGCCGAGCTGGGAAAGGCCCTTAAATTAAAGCTTGAATCCTCTACATCTCTGCAATCAATAGTACGTAATCTTACTGGAGGAAGTACTACAAATATCTTTGCCCAATTTAATCAACAGAACAACGTAACACAGCAAAATGCAATCACTGTTGAAGAGGCACGTCAAATCGTATTGGAATCACAAAGGGTATTAGATAAACCAGAAGAGGCTAAACTATTGGAGGATAGGTATGACATTAAGTCTCTACCTGAAGTAGTTGCTACTAAACAAGAAGGAGTAGATACAAGTAAAGAGGGTCTTAACCTTAATAAAGCAGAGTTAATGCAAATTACTGATGATTATAAGGGAGCTATGTCTTCATTCTCTAAAGAACATCATGAACTACGTAGAGAAATCGAAATGCGTATAGACCCAGACGAAGAAGACCCAGAGTTATACCAATATGAAGACTTTGAGGAAGAAGAGAAAGAGGACGGCTCATTTGCATCTCAATTCCTCCGAAATAGTAAGCTTCCATAGTTATATCCGGATATTGCATATTTAAAAAGAAAGAATTATATTTGCATATCAATTTTAAAATAGACAAAAATATGGAACTACCAAAGACATCTTACAAAGAGACTCAGGTTAACAAGGTTAATCAGGGTACATACTTTAAATTAAAACCAACTGATACTGCTCCAGTATGGGTAAGAGACCATTATGATAAATCATCTAAGACTTATGCTTGCCATAAGTATGATGACTCAAATCACGAAAAATTTCTCAAGGGAACAAGGAAAATATACATTGACTTTACATTTTAATCACATGAACTTATTTAGACGAAAGAGATGCTGTAGTGAACTCATTGCTATTAAAAATGGCAACTTAGTATTCAAATTGAGTAATACTCATATCAATGCTGCTTATAATACTTTACAGGCAATAATGAGGAAATCTGGTATATTCGATGAGAATCTATATTTTGACTTGTACCGAGAATATAGAAGACATTATGCTATATACGACGTAGTACCATCGTTGCTAAGGTATAAGCTACCATTGATATTTTCAGGTAGATATCCTAAAAATCTATTCGATAATCAGTTTACCTTTGAGGAATTGATACCTAATGCTTTGGTATATCATAACTTACCAGAAAATTTCAGATTACCCGAAAGCTTAGAGAAAATCCTTTTAGAAGTCAAGAAAAGGGTATCTGCTTATATAGACCAAGATGGCATATCAGACCAGGGTTATAGGGATTTGGTTCGAACAAATTTCGTAAAACAATGGGATGTATTTAGAAAGGACCCATCTCTTATAGATTGCTATATGGATGCTCAATTGGGCATGCTATATATGTGGGCTAGAGTAGAAAATAAAACAATCGTAAAGAATATAATCGAAAGAACTCAAGATGAACTAGCTCAAGAGTTCTTATCTAAATATCAACAAAATGGAGAATAAAGAGAAATTTGCTTTCCGAAAGGTTAAAATGTCGGAAGGTGTAGAGGTAGAATTTATTAAATTACTTACCTCAGTAGAGACTAAAAATGATGAGGATGTAATTAAAGCTTTTAAAGTTCAATTATCCTCTGGAGTATTAACTTGCCATGCAGAAATGTTATCTAGAACACCAAATCAGATAATATTTCAAACATCTCAATTCAGTAAACCCTATAACTTTTACAAAAACTGGGAACTATGGGTATTCTCTAATATCCTGGGTGTATGGACTCTAAATAGGTTTAGGATATGATTACAATGAAAAACCTCCAAGTAGAGGATATAAAAGATGAATGGTTATATAATGCCTTAACACAGGGCATCAAGGAATGTATAACTGCCCCAGTCCTAACTTTGGACCCAACAAAGCCAGAACCAATTAAGAGGGCAGAAATGATACTGAAGAATTTCTCTCAGGAAGATTCTCCAGTAGTAGCTACAGTGATTGCTCCAGGCAATTTCATACAGATGATATTACCGAAACATGAGATACTTCTCTCGGTAATGTTCATCTATAAGGAAAGGAATACCTATGTACAACTTATAATACAAAAACTTGCTTATGAACGAGAAAAGACTACCACCAAGACTAATGGTTCTGCTAGTGGTACTGAAGGGTGAAAAGGTATATAAAATACCTCTCGAATCAGGAATAAAATTAGACCATCTAAAGGATTTCAATACACTAAGAAGAATCCTTACTCCTTTAGTACAACTATATCATGGAGTAGGTTTTGATACTAGACTTACTTATGATGAGTTTAGTATCTTCTTTAATGACTTACAACATTTGGGGTATGAACTGCTTAATGAATATCACTTGGGTATACAAGAATTAGTAGAAGCAAAACCTATCACTGAGAATGACCAGGATATTAGGGAAATACGAAATGGGTTACTTACCTCTCTTAAATCTCAGGAGTTATCAGAGATATTAGCTACTAAACTAAAGCAAGCCATACATGAAGTATTTGAAAACGAAAAGAAGAAAGGTGGGCTAATGTATAAGGAACCCTCTTTAGAACCTATGGAGAGTTCAATTATAAGAGAGGCTCTATATTTGCTAACTCCCCAATTACCTTAATAATTGAAAGGCAGTCTAATTCACTGCCTTTCTTAGCGTATACACATCCTCAGCCTCCTTAAAAATAAAATAGATATATTTTTCTATAAAAATAAAAATGCTTATATTTGCATATCATTTTAAAAATAGACAAAAATATGAAAACGAACTCAGTAACTTACAATCAAGCAGACGAACTAACTAAGGTAGTTCGCAATTTCTTAGAAAAGAAATCTACATTTGAACTTGACTCTGATGAACAGGGTAGTCTTCTTAATTTCCTAATGGGACTCTTAATCAAACTAGAGGATGATTACAAACTCAATTGCTTGGATATTAATCAGGTACAAATTTATGATACTACCTATTATTCTTTCATTTTCGAATCCACGGTAACTGCCAATACTAATTCCTATAAGGGGCAATTAGCATCTGCTGCAGTTCAATTCATGAATGAATTTACCGATAACGATGGGAGGTTCATATCATTCAATCAACTCGATAGAAACAACTGGATTTTCCAACTTAATTTCTCAATCGCATGACAAAGTATAACGTTAGTCCATTAGTTGCTCGGGAGATAGAATTCTCCACGGGCACTATCTTTGGTGGTAGTTGGTGCCGATACTTTATTTCAATCACTTTACACCAATGCTATATAGAAGCAACATGGAAAACCCGTCCTAAAAATGATTTAGACGGGCACAAAGAAATCTTTAACTCTTTACAGGAGTATCTAGATTGGTTTGCTAATCTTAAGAAAACTTACGGGAGGAGAATATCCCGTAAACAAATGGTATATGCTGCATACGATGAAACAACTCGTACCTTTAGTTACAAACCCTACGAGAATTGGGCTACCAGACGTTCTAAGGAGAAATTAAATAAGCCCAAGGAACCAATACTGGCCGATGAATTATACTAATCCCCCAATCAGTTAATATACCTCAGGGAGTTCAGAAACACTAACATCTGGGCTCCCTTAATTATTGCATATTTAAAATATTATTTCTATATTTGCATAAGAGAAAAATAAATATAATTATTAACCGACCTTGAACGGGGTCACAAAACTTATTTCTTATGACAACTATTAACGAAATCTCAAATCACATTATGGGTTACTTTGATGGAACTCTTGATGCTTTTGGTTACACTGCTCAATCAGTTAACGAAATCTCAAATCCGGATGAATCATACATGGGAACTCTCAATCTCCAATTCCGGGAGTATCCTATAGACGATGAACAAGATGAGGACATGATATATCAATATACCAGCATTTATAATGCTATCGAAAAATGGGAATCAGACCACAGGGAAACAGAAATCTTCCAACAACTTGCAGTATCAGAATTATTTAACCAACTAAATAAATAATCACTATGGTAAACTTATATAAATTACTCAACGTACTGGAACAGGGCATGTCTCTGTTCCAACTTAATAAATGGAAAACCGAAGGCATCTGGTATCCAATCACCCAATACAAAAAGGAATCAGATGAAATACAGGTAGTAACTAACCTATTTATTGCTGACCAAGAACAGTACCATATCCAACTATCGGGTAATTATCCAGAAGAATTCGATGACTGGAATAACTTTCTAGAGGAAAACCAATGGAAAATCTACCCATTACTTGCAAACATAATGCAGGTCTTCTTGCCCACAGGGAACTATCAGATTATGTATACTCTATATCCACAAGGATTCATATCAGTAATTGCTAAGCCCCATGATAAGTAAAGAACTCAAATCACAATTAAGTATTCTCAAGGAAACTAACCCAGAATATATTCAAACCCTAAAGGATGCCGTAACGGCATCCTATAAGGCAGAACTTCAGGCAATCAAACCCAGTTCTACCGAAGAAGAGGAACAACTCAATATCGAACTCAAGGACATAGTATTAAAAATACTATTTGGGCCTTTCTATAACTATTTCGTATCAGAATACGTAGTATCAGATACTATATGGGAAGAACAGGATAAACTAATCGAGGACTTATATTATTACTTCAAATCATGACACCGTATATTCAACAACAACTTAAAAAGCTATGCGATAATCCAAATTGGTATGACGATATGCTCATCTCATGGGATAAAAACCCAAGAAATCAAAGGGAAGCTATCTATAACTACCTTTCTCATGTACAACTAAATGGGTTACTAGAAAACACTCCGATAGTTTTTACATTCATAGATGGCGACATGAAACCAGCTTTCTATTTCGAAATTCCCAGAGATACCAATCGATATCTTATACTGGGAATCCTCGATGAAGCAGGTTATCTTCATTGCTGCCTATTAGGCCAACCAAAACAAATGTTTAACCTTCAACTCAACTAATATCATGGAACCAATCATAACAATAAACGAATACCCAATCGGATGGGAATGGCTAGACAGAGTACCTCTAGAGGACTTTAACTGGCTAATCGAAATATTCTCTACCATGACAGATAATACTGATACTTATGACTTTGTAGGATATACAGATTCCGAAACCCTACCAGGACAACAAAAGGTATGCTCAGTAGACAAGATACCATTAGCTAACTTCCTAAACGAAGACCAAGGCTATAAATCAGATATATCAATGTACGGTCACTATATAGCATGTAAATGCTTAGACATATCCTCAGAAAGGGAATACATGAATCAATATACCGATATCCGAATCCTAACTAATGAACTAGAGCCATGCTAACAAAAGGAAAATTCCTGGTATCTTTCGAGGTACCAGGTCACACTAAAGAATACACAGAGGGATTCACAGAGGAAATGGTAATCCCATACAGAACTGAGGAACTTAACCCATACCTAAGGTACCCCAACCAAGAGATAAACAACAACCACCTCCACTCCGAACACATCAGATTACAAATAAGAGAAATGTTACAAATCCCACTAAGAGATATAACCATAATCGATATAATATCACTACCATGAACATCATCTATCACATAATCCGAATAATCCTATCCGTAGGAACCATTCTAACCCTCATACGCAATGAGAAAATATACCAAGCCTACAAGCATACCCACCCAACAAACAAAATAAGGTATATCATCTCACAGCTAATAATACTAACCCTATACACCTCATCACTAATCCTGGTATCCTACACATATAGGATTATACTAAGGTACATATAATAATACTAAAAATTATGAAATCACTAATTCTACTCATCGTAACGATCTGGCTTCTAATCCTAAATGAAGAAGCCTACCTAACAAAGAAATTCATCTACAGAATGAATCTAATCGTAATCCTTTTAGTATATGCCTTCATACAGGTATACCTAATCGAATAAATACCCACAAGGTACCTGGAATAAATACCGGGTACCTCCCACACCACCCAACACAAAAATAAAACAAAATCATACTAACGCTAACTAAGGTACAATATCTACCTATCCCCTCTATAACTAATATACCATCTACTAATATAATAATACCTAATACATATATCAAGGTACCTCGCCGGGGGTTTTGGGGATTTAGGCAAACAAGGCAAGTGATAACCCCTCTACTATACAAAGCCACTCAACTCACTATATAGCCACTATACCATATAGCTCTACTACACACTTTAAAGGCAAACTCAAAAAGGCCTAAAAAGGCAATAAAATCCGACCATTAATGGCCCATAAATCCGATTGCCTTGAGTACCCTTTATATGTATTATATTATAGATTGCATTCAAGGTAATTCGAAGGTAGGGGATTATATAATACAGATATGTTATGTAGCTTCTATGTATGTAGGTAGTATAGCTTTAGTACACAGTCCATTAATGGCCATCACTAATTAGCCTTGATTGCCTTCACCAAGTTATTATATTATGTATTATATAATAAGTATTGGGTTGGGGATTAGGTAAATAGGATATTAGGTTTTAGGGCTAAATGGTTTATAGGATTTAAGGCCTTCAAGGGGCATATTTAGGTAATATTCCTAGTAACTCTGTATTTTATTTGCTTAGTATTTATATTAGCATTAACTTTTGTATTCTAGGACAATTTTGTGATTTAGGGGTACCTAGATTGCCTAGAGCCATTAGGTATTATATAATATTAGTTATAGGTAGGGAAGGTAAAGGGCAATCTCCTCCATTAATGGCCTCTGGGGATTTAGGCAAATATAACCCAAGGCCTACATATTTTCTTATACGATATCTATACCGGTATTATATCCCATTGCCAAACGAATAAACCCACAAACCAAGAACCCCTATATGAATCAGAACATATAATAATCCTAGACTCAGATAGTACCATAGGTTGCCAAGAATAAGAATATTACCCAGGCCTAACTTAGGTACCTGGGTTTTTACTTACGCTAATTTAGTAAGCCATTATAGGCTATCCTAATCTCTATAGGCTTACCATAGTCCCTATATGGCCTTATTGAATTAGGACCAAGGGGTTTTATAGAGGGATATATCTTAAGGGCCTTAATTCTTTATCACCTTAGTCCATTAATAGCCTTATCAATATACAGGTATATAATACACTCTCAAGAGGACAGGCATAAGCCATATAGGATTATCCATATACATATCATATATGCCCACTACAAGGCGTGTGAAGATTACCCTTGTGAACCCCCAAAATTAAGTGCAAATATTAAGTCCTTTTTAGGGTGCACAATATTTTTCATTTTATGAATTTTTCACGAAAATAATTTTGAAAATAAAAATATTCATTTTCTCAAAAATTTTTCTTGAAATTATTTGTAGATTAAAATAAAGTCCGTATCTTTGCCATATAGAAATGAAACAAATACTACCTTATTAGAATAGTTTAAAAAGTCTTGAAAGTCTATTTGAAAAGGTAATAAAAATAATAAATAATAAAACTTTCAAGCAATTTAATTATGAAAAAGCAAATTAATAACGTGAATGTAGAAAAAGCAAGTGCAAACGCAAAAGCAAATAGTTTGATTGCTTTAGACGTATTAAAAAGCGTAAAAGAAAAAAACGCTGGACTTTTCAAAACATCTTTAGGGACAAAAACAGAAATTTACAAAAAAGAACTTTTTGAGGGTGCAAACGAAAAGCAAATCAAATCATTACGTAAAAAATTCAGAAATGTAACTTTCAATTTTCTTTCAACGATTGCAACAAATGCAGATAAAAAACTAATTGAGGGTTTTATAGACTTTTATAAACAAGTCTATGTTTTAAATGATTTTTCTTTTTCTTCAATTGCAAGCGAAAACACTAAAGAAGAAAAGAAAGAGATATTAATAAAAGGTCTTGAAATTGTGAAAAAATCAATGAAGTAAAACAAAATCAGATAGGGAGTAATTTACTCCCTATCATAAAAATAAAATTATTATGTTATTAATTTTGTTTATTATCTTATTAGCTATTTTTGTTAGTGCTTTATATGTAGTTTATATTCTTTTAAAGTCAAATCATAGAATAATATCTACTATTATTGACGTGCAAACTTTTCAATTAATTAATGTAGAGCAATTTCTATTGATTGAACAAATAAGCATGAACTATTTAAATGAAGTTGAATATACAATTTATAAAAAATTTTCTTTTAAAACTTTTTTACTATACTTATGTTATTGTTTAAATGAACAATTTAAAGAAAATTTAAGTAATCATTTAATAGATAATTAGAGAACAAAGGGGCAAATAAAAATGTTTGTCCCTTACTTTTTATTTTTGAATGTTAAATTTAACGGAACCGTACTCCCCATTTAGTACCACAACTTTTACCTTCCTCGTGATAAGACTCTGCCAGAACTTCCCAGCCACATTTTACTACCCCACAAAAATCACTCTTCGTGATAAGGGCATGCCCAGATATCCCACACCACACATACTCACACAACACACAAAGAAGCCAGAGAATAAAACATCCCTGGCTCTCATCCACCTTATCCCTCTGGCAGATTACAATATCAAAGTTCTTTCTATAAACCAAAAACTTATAAAGATATGGAAGAAAAAACATTATTCAAACTAGCACGTGCAATTACCGATACAGGTACAGATACTGTATCTTCAAAGGGTAGTACTGTAACCTACCGTATCACTTCCCTCAAAAGGAAACTGGTAAATGGCAAAATAGTTTCAACCTCTACACCCTCTTGTACTTTGGGCTCAGCCTCCGTAAGTTGGGCTATTTGGGGAGGAGTTACCGTTGGAGATGGTTACTTAGATGTAAAAATTAACTATTCAGAAAATGATACTGGGTCCTCAAGGTCTACTACTCTGACATTTACCCAAAATGAGTCTAATAACAAAATCAATCTCACAGTAACTCAGGGATCCGGTGTAACCTATACTGGATACATAAAAATGGTTTCAAACTCACTGCCTTTAGGTGATAGTAAAGGTAATACTGCTCAAATCATTGTGATAGCCTATTTAAATGGTAATGATGGGTCTAAAAAGCCAGAAACTCCCCATGTGGGTAGTGCTCCCGATTGGTGCTCAGTATCCATTGCCCCAGTTGGTTCTCAAGAGAACCATTACATGTTATCACTGACTGCTTTATCAGATAATAATACTGGAGCTAACCGTTCAGGGTATATCTTCTTAACCTGTAGGAATGCTAACCTTAGTATACCAGTAATTCAAGAGAACCATTACATATTATCCTGACTGCTCAATAGGTATAGGTAAAAGCCCAAACTCTAGCACACAAGGTCTGTGTAATATAGTATCAGATCAACCAGTAGCTTCCGATATAACCTTTAGATGCCAGATTCAATATGGTGTATCTTCAGGCGATGTAAGAGGGTATATTTATACTTTAGGCAAAGGTAGTGCAATTTCAAGAAATACCTTTGCCATTCAAAATGGGGCTAATCCTCGATTAGTAGAATGTAGTTATTCTCCTCATGAAGACTCTGAGTACATATATAGTATAACCATATAATTAATTCAGTAGGCTAATTAGTAACCCACATACCCAAAATATCAGAGCCAAGGTATATGCAACAGAATACCTATGCCAGGGATACCAGCAGGTAATATAAGAATCTACTTTTAGTATTTCTGGATGTTCTTCTTCGTATTTTTTATCTTCTTCTCTAGAATCATATTTATACAATATGAAGAAAGGTAAGAATACGAAGAAGATTATTAAAGTAACTGGGAATAAGAGTAGGAGAAGTATCTCCCACCCTTGCATTGATGTCCCAGCATAATCACCGTCTCTATCAAAAAAGAATCTCATAGCAACTTATGTTTTAGGTACTTGGTTAATAGGTAAATCGGAAATAGTGGTAATACCAACCATACCGATATAAATAATATCAGGGAATGGACCCTATGAGTGTACGGTAAATAATCTAAGCAAACCTTTACGAAGAATACCGTGAATGGCAAACATACCAAGTAAATTATAGCTAATACCGTAATCATTGTTCTTTGAAGTATTTGTTAATAAGCTTGGTAAGTTTCTTATCAAATTCAAGCATCATATCGAAAGCATTCGTATCTTTCATGTTCTTTATCTCCTTGTCAAGGAATTCTATATTTCTCTTAATTGAGAAATAAGCCTTGTATGCAAGGTAGCATTTCTCATTCTCTTCCGTAATAGGAAGAACTTCTCCCTTTTGCCCATCCAATCTTGGATATGTATTATCGGGACCGAGAGTTCTTGCAACTTTTACCCGGTTACTGAGCATTGCAAATCCACCCTTCTTATCAATGGACTCTACTGTTACCTTCTCTGTGATGGGTTTTCCTGATAATACGAAGATAACCTCATCACCTTCTTTGAGCTTTTTAATTTCTTTCTTTTCTTTTTTCATATCTATTTTATTTAGAAATTTTCTTTATGCAAATATACGAAATTATTCTTTATTTATTGCATTATCTATTTTATTTTTTATAAATTCATAGGCATTGCCCCGGTAATCCTCTAGCATTTTATATTCCTGTGGAGATAGAAATATTCCGTTTACTTTAAAAGCATCTCTTAGATGCTCCGGTATAGTACCTTGGTGAGTGATGTTATTATAACGGATGATGAAAAGTTTCTCTTTATCTTCATCTATAACACCAAGTGTGTTGACTGGTTGGAGTTTAGTTTGGTAAATTCCCCCGAAAGCCGAAGGAACCATTAGAATACTTCCCGGTATTCTAGTTATCCAATGGGAATAATCGGGAGTAATTACGGCAATTTTCTTCTCTTTTTCAAGTTCTTTATCATAAGCTAATCGATTAAACCAAAAAGCACATTTAAAACAAACTTGTTTTCTTGCCATAAGTTGGGGAATCTCTCTAGTTTCATCGAATTCCTCTAAATTAATTGGTTTGCCACATATCTGGCATTCATTTTTCTTGCCCATATTGCATTATTTTATAAGTTATATATGATAATAGAACCTCGAAACATCCTAAAAATGGGTTATAAGCAATACTTTTGTTACTAAAATTGAACCATTAAAACTGATAAGTTATGGATAAACTAACAAATGAAATGATTAAAGACCTTGCTATTCGCTTAGGTCTAGAACCTGCTCTATTGAAAGCTGTTCAATTGGTAGAAGCAGCAGGTAGAGATGGGTTTTTAGCTGATGGTAGGCCTCAAATCCTCTTTGAGGGTCACATTATGTACAAAGAAGTACATAAGAAATTCCCTGACAGAGATTTAGCTTACCTTTGTAAGAGATATTCTACGATTTTCTTCCCTAAATGGGATAAATCTAAGTACTTGGGAGGTGTACACGAGTACAAAAGACTCGAATTAGCCAAAGAAATTGACGAAGAATGTGCATTGAAGTCTGCAAGTTGGGGTATGTTCCAGATTTGTGGGTTCAATCACAACCTCTGTGAATGTAAAGATGTCTTCGAATTCGTTCATAAGATGTCGGAATCTCATGCAAATCAACTAGAACTCATGTATTATTTCATGAAAAACTCTGGTTGTTTGAGTAATCTCAAAGAAAAGGACTGGGCTGGCTTTGCCAGAAAATACAATGGTCCTGGGTATGCCCAGAATGCCTACGACCAAAAACTAAGAAATGCTTACGAAAACTTCAAAGATAAATTATGAAAAGATGTCATTTTAACAGCTGGGTAGCAAAAGTATTTCTTTTCCCCAGTTACAAAGCAATTACTCTGGTGTATAACTCATTCTTCAAACACAAAGTAGAAGAGTGTAAACCTGATGATATCAATCATGAGTGTATTCATCAGATACAGCAGATTGAGTGTAGTATAGCAGGTTTGATACTTGGTATCATACTCTGGTTATCCTTTGATATATCCTTCTGGTGGGTAGTGGCCCTGGTTTTTGGATTCTTCTATCTCTGGTATATTATCGAATACATAATCATCGGGTGCTTTGCCAAGTGGGATAAACAGAATGAAAGGTATCATGATGTAAGTTTCGAAGAAGAAGCCCACAATAATGATAAGAATCTGAGCTATCTGGAGGACCGTAAGCCATTTGCTTGGATTAAGTACATTAAATTGAGAAGCTACAAGAAATGAAGAAACTAAGGGTATTGGGAGTGTGCGCTGGACAGGGTGCACTCCTGTTCCCTTTTAAGAAAAATTTGTTAGGGAACATAGAGATAAGGGGAGTATTCCACACTCCGGGCGAAGAACAATGGGAATTAAACTTTGGAGATATACCGTTCTATAAGGGCTTTTGTTTACAAGAATTCAATGAGAAAGTAGACATAATTATATCAAGCCCCGATTGTGGAGCAGCCTCAGTAATGAGGTTATCTAAAGTAAAAGAATTAGGCAATCCAAAAGATAACCGTAGTCTTAATCTAGTAATTGCATCAATACTCAAGTATAAACCTAAGATATTTCTTATAGAAAATCTACCAAGACTGCTAACACTGCTTCCCAAGGATTTCTTTGAGGAAACATTCAAAGACTATAAATTAGTTTTTCACGAAAGGTCAGTTTTAGATTACGGAAACTCCCAGGAGTCAAGGAAGCGATTACTCATCATTGGAGTACATAAAAAGACTGGTAAGAAATACTTGAATGCTTTTGATGAAGTATTTCAAGTAAAAACTCCAACAACTACTAGAAACCTACTTAAACCACTCACATTCTCTCAGAAAAATAATACTAACCAGATTCCGTTTATGAGTAAAACTCTGGCAATGTATGATTATCGAAAGCTTCCAGAGAAGAAGAATCTCACAGTAGCAAAGATACATAGGCTCTGGGTTAGGGATTTCAAGAATGAAAAGAAGTGGCCTATCAAAACTGCAAAGATGAGTACTCTTCCAGGAGTGTATCGATTGGAGTATGATAAACCCCCCTTAACTCTCAGACCTGCAGATAGGCAATTTAGACCCGATGGCTACCCTTTGGGAATCGAAGACTTCAAGGCAATTATGGGATTCCCCGATAAATTCGAAATTTACCTTCACAAAAATGGTGATACCTTCGAGGGTGATTTTAAGGATTACCATTACTGGCTTAACAAGGCAAGGTACACAATTGCCAAGGGCTCGGTTTATGAGGTAGGGATTTGGTTCAAAAAATGCCTCAAAAAGGCAAATATCTAAGAACCTTGAGTTTCAGCTTTATATATAAAGTCTTATATATAAGTTTCTGGGGTGCCTTGAAATATATAGATATATAATATACTACGTATATATATCTATATATTTATCTGCGTATATATAGCTATTCATATATCATATCGTAAGTAGTATATTTGGATATTATCTCACTTCGTTCGATAAAGGTAATCGCTAAGCGATTACCGAATAGATAGTATCATTAAAGCGTGCGAACTTCCTAAAATTTTTGAACATGAAGAATTTAAAGAGGGCCTTGTTCATTGTACTTCTAGGATTTACTATTTACCTTTGCTTCAGGAATTACAAACTTTCTCGAGAGGTTGATTCCCTGGAACTAGCGGTCAATGAAATCCCAGATACAGTATACACAGAGAAACCCTTCAAACCAGAGAAGAAGTACTCAGAAAAAATTGAACCAGGTAAAATCTTAGTTCATGATAATAAGCAGCCAACTCTCTTTCCTGATTCCATACTAAGGCAGCCAGTTATCAGTAACCAAGATTCCCTGGTTCAAATTGTTTTGAAGAAAGATAAGTTGAACTTAAGTCTGTTCAATAAGGAGACTAACACTTATTCAACTAGACTATTCCCAATCGACTTAGATAAGTACAACTACAACTGGTATGAAGGTCAATTAACTCGAAAGAAAGTTGCAAGGTTATCACTTAGTCCATACGTTTATGGCAAATACAGACCTTTCAATAATCTCTTCGATATGGGAGCTGGTCTTTCAATCAAGACTAAGAGATTTAATTACAAATTCGGAGTCAATACCTTTTACTACCCGAAGATAAAATCTGGTATAGGTACTGACATCGAATTTCAAATAACTTATAACTTTTAAGTGATGGCAAAGACTATTTCAGAAACTAGAACTACATTAACTCGGGAGGAGCTATCAAACCTATCCCGAGTTTCTAGTGATGTTTTCTTTTTTAGCCTTTTTTGCTATGTGATACATCCAGTAAGAGGAAAGGTAAGATTTGATTTATACCCATTTCAGAAATCAGTTCTCTACAATTTTATTGCCCAACGATTCAATATCATTCTCAAGTTCCGTCAGGCAGGAATTACAGAACTTATTTCAATGTACTGTCTTTGGTTGGCGATGTACCATCCCAACAAAAAGATAAACATTATATCTATCAAGGACACAACAGCTAAGAAGGTACTTAAGAAGATTAAGTTCATGTACAAGAATCTTCCATGGTACCTTCAAACTCCCATAATCAATGGTAGAGCTGGTGAATATGGCTCTGCTTCCATGATAGAATTTGATAATGGGTCATTTATTGAATCTATTCCGACATCATCCGAAGCCGGTCGTTCGGAATCCCTTTCTCTTCTGGTAATTGACGAGGCAGCAGTAGTAAGATGGGCTGCTCAAATTTGGGCTGCTGCATTTCCTACTCTTTCCACTGGTGGAGCTGCCATCGTCAATTCCACTCCCTATGGAGTTGGTAATTTCTATCACTCAACTTGGGTAGATGCCATTGCAGGAGGTAATCCTTTTAACCCAATTCGATTATACTGGCAAATGCACCCAGAACGAGATATCAATTGGTATAACCAAATGTCTTCTGCTTTGGGAGCAAAACGAACTGCACAAGAAATTGATGGTGACTTCTTATCATCTGGTAATACAGTCTTCGACTTAGCCGATATTAAAGCTATCGAAGACTGCCTTAGTGATTACCCAGTTATTAAGAAGAGATTTAATGGTCAATACCGACAATTCTGTGAACCCGAATCAGATAAAGAATATTTCATTGGTGCAGACGTTTCAACTGGTAGAGCTTCTGACTACTCTTCATTTACTTGTATGGATAAGCTAGGAGAAGAACAAGTAGTATATAAGGGAAGAATGGCAGTGGGAGCTTATGCTAAGTTACTTGGTGATACTGGGAAGTTGTTTAACTGGGCAATAATAGCTCCAGAATCCAATGACGTTGGTTTATCAGTAACTTCTAAGCTTCAAGACGAAGGCTACCCTAACCTTTACTACTACCAGAAGATGCTAAAGAAAAAAGGTAAAAGTAGACCTGAAATGGATAAATCCCCTGGTTGGTTAACCACCCAAAAGAATCGTTCAGTGATAATAGAAAACTTGGAAGAAGATATTCGATTAGATCACGTAATCATTAAGGACCCATTCTTTGTACAAGAAGCTTATACCTTCATTTATGATGGTTTAGGTAGACCTGTTGCAATGGGTAAACATAGGGCTAACAATTCAGCTGTAGATGTAGACCTTGAAGGAGACGTATATGCCGATGATGATATCTTTGGAAAAGCAATATGTAATCACATAAGGAAAGGAAAAACTAACGTAATCGTACAACCAAGATGAAAAAGTACTTCAATTTTAGTTGGGGTTGGGGACGTAAGAAGGACCCTCCCAAGAATGGTACATCCTCTAATAAAGAGGAGAAGCCTGCCACATCGATTTCGCCTGGTAGGGTTTCAGTTGACGATGATAGCGATAACTTAATTACATCATTACAAGGGTTGACTAAATTAGTTGAACCCTCTTTTCGTGTTGATGTGATACCTTTAATTCGGGATTTATATAAGGTAAATCCTGATATGGGCATTGCATTGCAAGATATGTTTAAGTTAGCTAACACCAGTCATACAGTAACTTTCCCTAATAATACCGATGAAGAGGCTTCAAAGATGAGAGAACATCTTAAGAAAGCCACCAAGGGATGGACCAGATATACTGCTGGTATAGATGGTTTAGTTAATAAAATGATTGTTCAACTTCTTGTAAGTGGGGCAATATCCGTAGAAGGAGTACCAAATGATAAGCTTGATGGTTTGGCTACTGTATTATTCCTTAAGCCAGAACACATCAAGTTTAAACGTGAATTAAATGGGGTGTATGCTCCTTACCAAAAGAATATAAATTTCTTTGTTAAGCAACAAGATTACATTAAGCTTAACCCAGAAACCTATTTCTATATTGGTATGTTCAATGATACCGATGAACCTTATGGAGTTCCTCCATTTATGCCTGCATTGGATTCTCTCAAGGGTCAGAATGATATGAAGGTTAACTTCAAACATATCATGGAGATTTGTGGTATGGTTGGTTTCTTAGAAGCTAAGATGCAGAAATCTCCACAAAGACCAAATGAGAGTATAAAAGCTTATGAATCCCGATTATACCATGAACTTAATATCCTTAAACGTAATGTTAAAGAGGGTATGAAGGATGGAGTAGTTGCTGGTTACATAGATGACCATGAATTCAAACTAAATTCTACTACTAAGGAGCTCGGTAATATCGAGAAGCCTTGGAATATGAACCAACAATCTGTAGCAAATGGGTTGGGAGTTAATGGCTCTATCATTGGGGTATCATCTACTACTGGTGAAGGTGCAACTGGTATAATGCTGTCTAAGATGATTAGCCAGTTAAAAAATATCCAAATGCTTGTAGCTTATGTATTAGACCGACTTTATTCTCTAGAACTGCGTCTGGCAGGCTTTAATAATAAGGGGATGAAGATTGATTGGGGAACTTCTACAGTTTCTGATGAAGTTAAAATCCAACAAGGTCTTCAGTATAAGATACAGAACCTTGACTTATTGTATAAGGCTGGTATCATTAGTCAAGAGCAATATGCTTGGGCAATGGGTTATGATTCTCCTGATGAGAAAGAACCAAGAGTTTCACTTGAGGACCAATTTGCTAAGGGTGGTAATACAGACCCACAAGAGGGTACCAAGAAGAAACAAAGGCAGGATGATAAAAACCAATCTGCTCGTAGGTCAAGAGATAAGAATAACCCGGCTCCTTCTCGAGGAGACCAAAATACTAAAGCAAGATGAGTAAATTCACAAAGAAAAACAAAGAGCATCTTGATTCTATGGTGATAGGTCAAGGCCATACCATTATGGCTGGGTATATCCCAGAAGCAGTGGGAGCCCAGACTTTCTCCGAGAATTATTACAAATGGAAGAATCCTACACCGGACACCATTGCTCAATTTGGATTTTGGGGAGGGGATATAGATTATAATACCTATTACCCTAACCTGGATAAATCGGAATTAACTCCAAAGGATGAAGAGTTTATCGAACCTATGTTCCGATTACTTTCGGAAACAATCGTATCGAAAAATTGGAATCCTACAGACTTCGGTCAAAATGGAGTACTAAAGGCTTCTATGAAGATGTTGCTTGGTCAAACAGTAAACTGTGACCATGAAACCAACATCGGTAATGCTATTGGTGCTGTATCACAAGTAATGTGGCAGGAATCCTATAAAGACGGTAGCTTTACTATACCCGCTGGTATCAACGGTATTCTGAAAATCGATGGTAAGGCAAACCCAAGAATTGCTAGAGGCATCCTTATGGAACCTCCTTCAATTCATAGTAATTCAGTTACTGTACAATTTAAGTGGGATAAATCCCATCCCCAAATGGGAGATAACGAATTTTATCAGAAACTGGGTACTTATGACTCTAAGGGAGTTATGGTACGTAGAATTGTTACTGAAATTGTTCGTTACCTTGAGACCTCACTAGTTTCACATGGGGCTGATTCATTTGCCCAGAAAATTGGTTCGGATGGTAAAATCATTAACCCAACTTTTGCCAAAAGAACTTGGGCATCCTATGAAGAATATAGGGATGATAAATCGAAGCAATACTTCTTTACTGATTACAAATCGGATTTAACATCATATCAAGAAAAGGACGATACTCAGGGTTCTTTTAATGATAATGATGCCAAGGATAATCATTCAAATAAAAATAACATGAACGAAGAATTACTAAAATTTCTTGAAAGCCTTTTTGGGGATAACATGCTTACCCTGGAAGAAGGTAAAGAGATGAATCAGGAAAATGTAATTGCCTGCATTCAGACTTTGGTATCATCCAGAAACGAATTGCAAACTTCGGTAGATAATCTTACTACAGAGAAAACTTCTCTTACGGAACAGATTACCAACTTGAATGCCGAAGTAGCTAACTTGAAGGAAATGGCAACCGTAGGAAAGAATCACATTGCTTCTCTACGTGAAAATGCCGTAGAAACCTACAAGAAGTTGATGGGTGATAAGGTAGATGAGACAATCGTTATGATGCTCAATGCCGAGACTACTGGTATTACTACTCTTATTTCCTTGACCAAGGATTACCAAGCTCGCTTGGAAGAGAAGTTCCCTCTCACTTGCTCAAAATGTGGTTCTAAGGACGTCAACCGTGCTTCCTCAATTGCTGAGGATGATACCGAGGGTAAAACTGGAACCCAGGGTACTGATACCCAACGGAATTCAGAATCTCCGAGTACTAAGAATGTAATCGATAACTTGTATCGAAACAAAATCAAATAACTAATATAAATAATCCGCGTTATGGAAAAAACTAAAATCGTAAACGACCCTCAGCAACTTACTCTCTTTGGGGAAAGAACCCCGAGAGCGGTGATTTACAAAAGTGAGTCACACAAATTGCACCAGGCTTTCAATGTTAAAGCTGGAGAGAAAATCGTACAGGGTATGCCAGTGGCTTTGAATGAAGAAGGTTTGATTTACCCTTGCACTGATACAGCTACTCAAGTTTATTTGGGTGTAGCAGTAACGGATAACGTTAACCCTGCTTATCAACCTCAAAGAAATTTCCCGGTAGAGGTAACAGTAGCTATGGAAGGTTACATGATTTGTAACTGGATATCAAACGGAAATATCGAAGCTGGCTATGTAACTCCCGATGGAAAATTGCTTAACGATAGATTCGTAAAAGCTAACCAAGCAACTTCAACCCAGTTCATTGCCCTTAATCCAGCAGAAGAGGCAAATGAGGTAATTCAAGTACTCATCAAATAAGAGAAAAGAAGTTATGGAAAATAAAATAGATATTACAAAGTTGAAGGCTCAAGATTTTATGAATGAGCTGCCGGAAATGGTAAGAAGCTTGGAAGCTGTTCGTTCCGGTTCACAGGACAAGAAGCCTGTAGAGGTAACTTTTGGAGAATTGGTTACCGGTAAATGGGGTATTTCAGAAGATGAACTTTTTGAAAAGATGGGCATCAATCCAAAAGTGGACACGATGCAGAACATCTTTACAATGCCCCAACAGAATATTCGTTGGATTGTTCCGGAAATCATCCGTGCTGCTATCACATTGGGTATGCGCCAGGCTCCGTTCTATCCAAATATCATTGCATCTGACCAACCAATCAATGGTTTACAAGCAATCATGCCGATGGTTAACATGTCGGATGCTGCCCCTGCAAAGGTTAATGAGGCAGAAACTATCCCATTGGGTGATGTTAGCTTCGGACAGAAATCAGTTAGCCTCTTCAAAATCGGAAAAGGTTTCAAACTTACTGATGAAGTTCGTAACTATGTTTCACTCGATGTCTTGGGAATCTACCTTCGTGATTTTGGTGTTCAGTTGGGTTATGCTCTGGATACTCTGGCTATGGACGTTGCTATCAATGGTAACAACCCTGATGGCTCTGAGTCTGCCCCGGTAATCGGTGTATACGAAACAACTAACGGTATCACTTACAAAGACCTTCTGCATATTTGGGTACGTGCTGCTCGTATGGGACGTAACTTCCAAACTATGATTGGTGGTGAAGACCAGGCAATCGAAATGCTGAACTTGCCGGAATTCAAGGATCGTCACTCTGGTACTACAGAAGCTACCCTGAATGTTAAGTCTCCTGTTCCCAAGAATGCTGACTTCTACATTCACCCGGGTACACCCGACCAACAGTTGCTGTTGATTGATACATCTGCTGCCTTGATTAAGCTTACTGCTCGTCAGTTGATGCTTGAATCTGAAAGAATCGTTTCTAACCAGACTCAGGCAATCTATGCAAGCTTGACTACTGGCTTCTCTAAGATGTACCAGGATGCAACTCTGTTGCTGGCTGCTGACAAGAAGTTCTCAGAATTCGGCTTCCCCGAGTTCATGAACATAGACCCATATTTGATGGTTAACCTAGAATAATAAGGGACGTCCGGTTTCATCTATATAAATTCCCTGAGAGGGTAGGTAACTAAAAAGACCTATCCTCTCTTTAATCATTAATCATTTTTAAATCTTAGGAAATATGGCTAAAGATAAATATACAGTAACTGTGGGACCAAGAGCTTACAGTTTTCATGACCAATCAACTGGTATTACCGTTTGTAGAGGAGAAGACAAGGAACTCTCTCGTCGTCAATTCCGTGCACCAAAGATTCAGAAGGCAATTGCCTCTGGCCATCTGATTATCATTGCTGATAAATCAGAAATCGAAAAGTATTCAGAGGCCGACATCGAAAAGTTGGATAAGAGACTGAATGCTCAGTTCAAGAAAGGCATAACTCTTGAAAAACTTGCAAAGGGCTATTCCCTGGAAGAACTGAAACTGGTAGCAGGTCTTCATGAAATAGTTGCCGAGAAAGATGATACAGTAGAAACTCTTCTTCAGGCTTTGCTGGAAGAATTTGAATCCTCTTCTAAAGGGTAGTCTATGAAAATTACATAAGACAGACTAATATGAATAACAATCTGGACTTTTTGTACGTTACGTCAGGTCTGGAAGTTTCATTCAGAGTCATATCCAAAGTCCCGGCCAAATCCATTTTTGACTGGGACTTTGGCGATGATAAGGGAGAGGTTTTCAATGGTGGAAGACATGTTTCCTATTCTTATGAAACTCCCGGTTTCTATACCGTAACATTACATGTAACTAACTCTAGCGGTTTAGATATCACCGTAGATAAGACTCTGGTAGTTTGTGATTATGGGCATACGGCATTAGCCGATACAATATATAACTTAATCGACCATTATATCCCTTCAGAAATATCTGATGGGATGACCAGGGAAGAGAAATCTATTTACATCACTAAGTGGCAATATTACATTGGACCTCTAGTAAACCATACAATTGCACCAGATAAGTATACAGATGAATTATGGTATGAAGCACTAGAAAACCAATTAATAATGGAATTGGCTGCCTGGGATTTTCTCAATGTGAAGATACTTAATCTATTAACGAGTACTTCAGAATACCTAAGTCAATTAACTTCTACCAAAGAACAAACTGGTGATGGTACTTCTAAACCCGAACTTGCCCGAGGTGATAGGATAAAACAAATCACTACTGGGCCTACTGAAGTGCAATATTATGATACCTTGGCAGATGCTACAAGTTCCCTATGGAAAACACTTTCTCAAGCAATGCAACCAGGTGGATTAATAGATGAATTAAGGAAGAACCTTTGTATGTTAGCTTCACGATTGGAAATCTACTTACCGTTCTGTGATGAAGTATTTAGAACCGTAGTCCCAAAAGTAGTTAACAGAAGGCAACCTGGAGTATTAGATGGGCCAAATCCAAGTGCTCCAGTGAAAGGTGGTAAGAAATCAATTCTAACTAAGTTATGACAAAAGAACCCTGGAGAATGGTAAAGAACCGCTCTTGGGATAGATACAAGAAAATTATCACTGACTTCTTAGATTGGGATGCTGGTAGGCAATCCATAACCTGGGCCAAACATGTTAATCAGCTTCTCAGTCATGCCGAAGACAGTATACCTAAATATTATAACATCCAAATCGAGGCATTATGTTACTACAATGCTTTCAGAAACTGGCCTATCAATAAGGCAACTATTTCAGGAGAATTGGATGATGAAAACTTATCAATACTAATTTCTAAATCTTATATAGAACAAATCGGTTATCTTACACCGGAAGGTTATTGGGATTTTAATTGGGAACAAGATAGGTTTGTAATTAATGGTATAACGTATAAGCCTTCTGGAGATACTCAGACTGCTCAGGCAAAGGATGAGGCTTTAGTTTTCATGATTATCCTAAAGAGAGACCGAGATACCAAAGTTGAATTTGTAGAATAAAAATAAAGTATATGGCAAAGATGTTAGTACTGAGGTGGACACCAATTACTACAAACAGTGGAATTTGGTTTGATAGTAATCTGGTTATCCTCAATGGTACCTCTGGAGTTCATATTGAAATGAAAGGTAATGGCAATGATGTAACGGCATTTCAATCGATGACCGGAAACAAATTTGTCACCTGCTTTCAAGATTACTTCGGGGATATCTGGGATAAAATAATACCTCATCCTGGTATAGGCCAGGTAATAAAATTCCGTGTAAATAGGCTTCCTGATTATGCTTGCATACGGGGAGATATTGAGGACGGTGGAGATGTAGACCCCGAAAATCCAGATGTACCAATGAATGCCTTCTGTGGTTCAGAGGGAGAACCATTCAGGGATATCGATTCTGAATTCTTACTGGGTCGTCAACGTGCAGTAATTAATCCTTAAATTTTATAAAATATGTATGTAAGTAAGTATTATACCTGCGAAGAAATAGACCAGCGGTTATTACAGGGTTACTATGATGACTTTGTTAAAGCTGGCTTTGGAGGAACTATAAATGAGTTCTGGGCCTTCGTACTTTCTATCAAGAATAAGGTAGATAAGAAAGAAGGATACGACTTATCGAAAAATGATTTTACAGATGAGTTGAAGGCTAAACTTGATGGCATCGAAGAACATGCAAATTATATCACTAAAGTTTCTCAGCTTGAGAATGATTTGAAATATCAAACTGAGGAAGAAGTTAAACAGATGATTAGTGATTTGGTTGATGGTGCTGATGATGCCCTTGATACTCTTAAAGAGTTGGCAGAAGCATTGGGTAATGACCCCAACTTTGCAACTACTATCACTAATAAATTAACCGACCTTCGTACTGCTTTAACCGAAGAGGTTAATCGTGCTAAGGGAGCCGAAGCTGCTCTGGGTGCTGCAGTAGCTGCAGTTCAGGATAACCTAGAATATGGGTTAGACCAAATCAATAAGAAGATTGATACCGTTAAGGCAGACTTAAAAGCTGAAATCGACCGAGTTGAGAAGAAGGTAGATAAGAATGCTGAAGACATCAAAGACCTTGAAGATAAGGTAAATCACGATAATGATGAACTTGAGAAAGAACTCAAGGACCTTATTCAAAAGGAAAAAGATGAACGTATCGCTGCCGATAATGAGATTAAGGAAAGTGTAAATAACCTTAAGACTCTTCATATCAATGATAAGGCTGCACTCGAGGCAAAGATTGCTGAAGAAACTGCAAATCGTACCAATGCAGATACCGTACTGGATTCTAAGATTAATGAAGAAATCACTAATCGCCAGGCTGATACTTTAGCTCTTCAAGGTAAGATTGACCAAGAGAAGGTAGACCGTCATTCTGAGGACCAAGTTCTTCACAATGAAATCTCTAAAGAGGTAACAGACCGTACTAATGCAGACAATGCTCTTCAAGGTAAGATTGACCAGGAAGCTCAAGCACGTACTGCTGCAGACCAGATATTACAGAACAATATAGATTCAGAGGCCACTACTCGTGCTGACCAGGATTTAGTTCTCGAACACAAAATCGAGGATATAAAAGAGCAGAGTGTAGAAGACAAAGAACAATTGCTTAATGCTATTGCTGCCGAGGCTGCTGCTAGAGAAAAAGGCGATAAAGACCTTGATGCTAAGAAGGTAGATAAACGTGAAGGTTATTCTTTGACTAAGAACGACTTTACCGATATACTCAAAGCTAAACTTGATGGCATCGAAGAAAAGGCAAACTATATTACCCATCTCTCTCAGCTTATCAATGATGCCGGTTTCCAAACTGAAGAGGAAGTAAATGCGGCTATCCAAAAGATTATTGGTTCAGCACCTGAAGTACTTGATACCCTTAAGGAAATTGCTGATGCCCTTGGAAATGACCCCAACTTTGCAACTACTATCACTAGGAAGTTGGCTGCAATTACAGAACAGGTTAACCAAGAAATCGAAGACCGTATTGCAGGGGATGAGGCAAACAGTGCTGAAGTAGCTGCTGAAGTTCAAGCTCGTAAGGATGCAGATACTGCCCTTGAAACTAAACTGAAAGAATACGTAGACAATAAGTCTGCTACTGGAGATGCTGCACTCGGAGTTGTAAGAGATAACCTTAATAAGGAAATCCAAGACCGTAAAGATGCCGATGCAGTAATTCAGGCTAACTTGGATAAGGAGATTGCCGAAAGAAAGACTGCTGATGAAGCATATACTCAAAGTCTGGCTAACGTTAACCAGCGTATCTCAGACTTGGCTTTGAGTATGCAAGAGTCTATCAATACCTTGCGTAATGAGCTTACCGAGCAGGTAAATGCCAATACTACGGCAATCGCTACTAATCAACATAATATAGAAAGAAATTCAGAGGCAATCACAAACTTAACTAAGACTGTAGGTGATAACTACAAGGAAGTTAAGGATATGATTAACGAAGAAATCGTTGACCGTACGAATGCCGACAGTGCTTTGAGTTCTCGTATCGATACTCTCAATATTGACCTTAATACTGAGAGTGTAGAAAGAAAAGCTGCAGACCAAGTTCTTCAGGTAAATTTGGATAAAGAAGCAGCAGACCGTACTGCAGCCGATAAAGCCTTGAGTACTGAGTTTACGGCTAAATTGGATAATGCTAAGCAGGCTTTGGAATCTGAGGTAGCTAGCCTTAATACTAAGCTTGAACAAGAAAAGGAAAACCGTATTGCTGGTGATAATGCTTTGGGAGTTCGTATTGATTCTCTAGAGGCAGGTAATACCGATGCTATGAATGAATTAAAAGCAAAGGTAAATGCTAATACTACTGCTATTAATGCAGAGAAAGACCGAGCAATTGCCAAAGAGACTTCACTTGAGGCAAAGATTGATACCAACCTTCAGAACCATAAAGATGATATGGCGGGTATCAACCAAAATATACTTACAGAAAAGAATGACCGCTTAGCTGGTGATACCGAGTTGCAGAATAATATCGATAAGGAAGCTACAGAACGTGCTAACCAAGATACCCTTATTAATAATGCTATTGCTCAGGAAAAAGCAGATCGAATTGCTGCTGACCAGGCAATGGATGGAAAGAAGGTAGATAAGGTAGACGGTAAAGTACTTTCTTCAAATGACTTTACTGACTTGCTATATGCCAAGTTGGATGGCATCGAAGAACATGCAAATTACATCACTAAGGTATCTGAGTTATTAAACGATTCAGATTTCCAGAGTGCTGAACAAGTAGAGGCAGCTATCCAAAAGATTATTGGCTCTGCTCCAGAGGTACTTGATACTTTGGCCGAGATTGCTAAGGCTCTCGGTGATGACCCCAACTTTGCAGCAACTATGACTGCTAAGCTTACTGAGTTGGAGAATAAGCTTGAAGCTGAAAAGAATCTGCGTGAACAAGGAGATAATACTCTGCAACAGACTTTCACTAACTTAAGTAATACTCTTACTACTACGGTAAATGAGTTGAGAACTTTCGTAACTGAAACTCGTACGGAGCTGTTAACTTCCTTGAATGCTACCAATGCTCTGGTAACTCAGAATGCTGCTAATATTCAACGTAATCTGGAATTGATTCAGGGTATTCAGGATAACATTAATGGTAACTATACTGCCATTACCGATTTGCTGAATAATGAAATCGCTGCTCGTAAGGCTGAGGATATTCGATTAGAAGCAAAGATTGACCAGAATACTTCTGACTTAAATACAGAGAGAGAGGAAAGAAAGGCCGCAGATAAAGTTCTCCAGGATAACATCGATGCAGAAGAAGCTGCCCGTATTGCTGCCGATACAGCTTTGGGTAAACGTATCGATAAAGAAATTCAGGACAGAACCGATGCTGATACTGCCTTAGATAATAAGTTCACTAACATTACCGATGACCATGAAGAAAGACTGGTAGCTGAAGAAGGTACTTCTGATGCTTTGCCTTATACCATGGTTACTGATGTTAGTACTGTAACAAGAACCGGTACCCAACTTTCTTTCAAGGTAAAGACTTCAACCAAGGATAATGCAAATAACCAATATGGTGAAGAAGTAGAAGCTACCAAGAACTTACTCCCGGTAACTCAAACTCTTGCAGGAGTTATGTCTGCCGCAGACAAGGTTAAGTTAGATGGGTTAGACCCCAATTCTCTGACGGATATCTCTGCAGCTTCAGATGCTAATAAGGTAACGGTAACGGTAACTAAGGATAACGGTTTGAATGCTGATACTACCGAAACTTTCGATTTGCCTCAGGTATCGGCTACTAAGGCTGGTACGATGACTGCTAAGGATAAGGTTGAGTTAGATAGAATCTCTACGGCTAACTTTGCTCTTGGTGCAGTAACTCCCAATGAAACTACTGTTGGCATAGCTGCTACTAAGACCGTAGTTGAAGATGGTACAGTAGAACAGAATCCTATTACATTGCCTGCCTCTACTGCAGAGAAAGCTGGTGTACAAACTGCAGCAGATAAGAAGCTGTTTGATTCTATACCAGATAATATTATTATCTTATCTGGTGATAAACCAGTTGAGGTAGGTCAACAAAGCAGTCATGTTACTTTAACTCATAATTTCTCTTCTAAAAAAGAAGAGGGTATTTATACTCATGAGCCTGAAGATTATAAGACTACTTATATCCCAGCAGCTACTACAGAGAAAGCTGGTGTAATGACCGCCCAAGATAAAGTTAATCTGGATGAGACATTACCCAATGCTATTGCTCAAGAGGTTCAGGACCGTAAAGATGCTATCGAAGCTTTGGACGGTAAATCAGAAGCCGCTCTTGCTCAAGAAGTAGCTGATAGAAAAGCTGCAGATACTGCTTTAGATACCAAGTTTACTAAAGCTGTAAACGATGAAGCAACTGCTCGTACTTCTGCTGATACTGCATTGGGTGCAAGGATTGATAAAGAGATTGCTGATAGAACTGAGGCAGACACTGCCCTTGATAATAAACTGCAGAATAACATTAACACTCTAGAAGCTAAGCATGATGCCTTTGTAGCAACTAAGGGTAAGGCTGATGGCTTTGCTCCATTGGATGGGAATGGGTTAGTACCTGCTAACCATTTGCCTTCATATGTAGATGATGTACTTGAAGTATATGCTACCTATGATGTAAGCCCCACTGGAGGTCTTACTAATGTTCAATTGTATACGGATGCAGGTCACCAAACTCCCGTAGTTGGAGAATCTGGTAAGATTTATATAAATGTTGCCGATGGTGAACCTCCATACCAATTCCGTTGGTCAGGTACTAAATTCGTAGACAGTAATACTTCGTCTCTTATCATTGGGGAAATCGCAGGTACTGCTTTCGAAGGTAGTAGAGGTAAGCATCTTGAGGATGTGGTATCTAGCATGCCTAAAAATTTAATTAGTAAGGTTTCAATAGCTAACAAAAATAAGCGTAATGTTATTATCTTATGTAACTATTCTGCTACGGATGGTCAAGGGCATTACATTGATAAACCCGATGGGATGGTAATCCCTCTAACTCCAGCCACTACTCGAGAAGCTGGTCTGATGGATGCCGATAGTGTAATAATGCTTAATCAAACCTTACCAGATGCTATTGAAGCTGAACAAGAGGCCCGTATTGCAAAAGATAATGCTCATGATAAGCTGATTAATAGTTTACCGAATGAAATAATGACGGTAATTAACTCTATTAATCCAGCTGCGGGTTATCTCATTCTAAAATATTTTAGATGGGTAAAGAATACTGAAGAAGGTTCATATGCTAGAGGTACTGATGTAGATGTTAATATCCCTGCAGCAACCAAAACTGCTGCTGGTGTAATGACGGCATCCGATAAAACTAACCTGGATAATACGGTACAAGGCTTGGCAAATGAGATTACGGATAGAACCAATGCTATCAATTCTCTTCGTACAGAATTAAAAACTTACGTAGATGGATTGATTGCCGATAATGGTTCAGATATAACTGCCCTGGAAACTAAGGTAAATAACCACATTGCCAATAAATCTAATCCCCATGGAGTTACCAAATCCCAGGTTGGTTTGGGTAATGTTAACAATACATCGGATGCAGATAAACCAGTATCTACTGCTCAGGCTGCTGCTATTGCCGATGCTAAGGCTGCAGGTACTGCTGCTCAAACTTCTATCAATAGTCATGCAGGTAGAAAGGATAATCCTCATACAGTAACTAGAGCTCAATTGGGATTGGCAACTACTGACCAGGTAGTATTTGCTAAGACTACTGCTCCTTCTGGTTTCTTCAAAGAATCTTCAGATGTTCGACTCAAATCTAACATTAAGGATTTGAATCATACTCTGGAACAGATTTGCCAGATACCAACCAAGTCATTCGAAATGCTTGGTAAAGAGGACGAGGGAACTATTGCTCAGAACCTCGAGGGCTTAGGCTTTGGTAAATATGTGGAAGAAGTTCCAGTAGAGAAATCTACGGTACCCAATCCAGAAGAATTCGAAACCTTAGAAATCAACGGAGAAGAGTATGTACTCGTAAAACAAGTTAAATATCACAAGATGTCAACCTTGGCAATCGAAGGTGTTAAACTTCTCTACGATGAAATCAAGGCTTTGAAGGCAGAGATTCAGGAACTTAAAAACAAATAAATCTTATGGGAGAGATAGCAACCTGGAGTGCTGTCAAAAGTAAAGTAGGCCTTGGTAAGGATGGTAATGACTGTCCTACCAAGGCTGAATTGTTAGCACTCTCCCCTACAGGAACAGGGGAAAATTATGTGGGGTTGGAACTATCCAATGCCGGTTCCTATGGAAATAACGAAACAGTAAAGTTAGAGGATATTCATAAGGTAACTTGGAAATATACTTTTACTCTTTGGACAGATACTTTGAATTTCTCGGCTTTAGGCGGAGAACCTACTAATGAGAAGCCTTGGTTTGAGGCTACTTCTACTAGAACTAAATATTTGGATGGTGTAGCTACTAGTACTGTAGAGAGTGTTGCATATAGTCATTCGGGCAGACCTTCTTGGGTAACTTGGGCAGACGGTACAGGTTGGAGAGCTACCGAGAATCTTGAGTTAACTGCCAGGTCTAAAACTGACGGTACTATCATACAACAAGGTTCAGGTAAAACCTATACTATCAAATGGTATCAGGAAGCAGCCTCTCAATCTTGGAGGTATGTTTGGAGTTTATCACCTACCTCTATATTATTTGGGGCTACAGGAGGTACTAAAACCTTTACCGTTGCTTCTTACAAGCAAGAATTGAGAAATGGGCATAATTATGGTAACCAAATTGCTTTAACTTATACTAGAGCCAACTCTGATAGTGTATCTGGAAGTGGTACTTCTGTAACTATGGGTAATAATACTTCTACCAGTACACGAAGTGGTACGGTAACCTTAACCCAAGCTGAAACAGGGAAGAAGTTAACCCTATCTTGTTCTCAGTCGGCAGGTTATAGGACTTACAGTGAGATTACAGCAAGTGGAGGAAGTGTATCCGATATACCTGCAAGTGGAGGTACAAGAAGTTCATTCTCTACTATGCCCTCATATTCTCAAACTTGGGGATGGAATGGTTCTACAACTGGAGGTGGCACAATTACAAGCGGTGCTAGCATTAGTTATGGTACTGCAGTTAGTGCAGGTTCTTTGGGAACTACGGTTAAATCTAGAACCCAGGTAGGAACCCTTACTGGTACCTTATCACTAAATGGTAAAACCAAATCTGTAAGTGTACCAGTATACCAGGCAGCAAACGAATTTACTGGGTATACCTATGGTTCTTGGAGTGTAAGCTTAATGGCAAGTTCTTATACCATCGGTAATACTGGAGGTAGTGTAACTTTGTACCCAAGTGCTAGTAGACCAAGATATGCGAATTATACTTCGGGTTCAAATACAAGGGATGGCTCTGATAGTGCTACTCCAAGTTTAAGTATCAATGGTACCTCAGGATTTAGTCTATCAGGTACTACACTTAGTGCTTCTGAGAATACCAGTACAAGTAGTAGGTCTATTAGAGTTACGGCTTCTTATGGAGGGGCTTCTGATTATGTGGATATCACTCAGGGTGGTGCAAGTGTATCTTATAATTATTATTTTAATTGGGGGAGTGCTCCTGGAAGTCAGCTTTCTAAATCTATTATTCATCCAGCTTTGGGAAAAACTGAAGAGGTTCCATTCATCTCTTATAAAAAGAAAGTTATAAATGGTACAGAAACCTCTGATATATATCCGGTAGGAGTAAGTCAAAATGTACCGAGTTGGACTACTATTAATATAGTAGATAATGGGCTCTCAGTTAAAACTCATGAGAACACTGCTGGGTCCTCAAGGTCTACTACAGTAGCAGTAACTCAATCAGAATCGGGTAAGGAGATAACACTTATTATTATCCAGAATGCTGCTACTATTACCTATGATTATGTATTTAGGATATCATAGGTTATATACAACACCAGTATTTATTATATGAGAGACCCTAAAAACTTAATTATTAATTTCCTAAAACCAATAAAATTATGGGAGTAGAAGTTAAATCTGGTGGTGAGGGCGTAATCGTCGCTGACC